>Ga0302347_1000156_pt1 | contig 130716 bp, 135 predicted proteins | sample PhyWR1_FD_202178 | JGI IMG/M metagenome (GOLD analysis project Ga0302347, IMG submission 202178) | Leaf surface microbial communities from wheat plants in UC Gill Tract Community Farm, Albany, California, United States - DLSL W.R1 (v2)... | ecosystem: Host-associated > Plants > Phyllosphere >... | reverse complement strand
TACATAACGGGTTATTACAGTCAGCTCCGGCCTCATCAGTATAATGGTGGGCTGACACCGAATGAATCAGAACAGTTGTTCTGGATAAACTCTAAAACCGTGGCCAGTTTTTGTTGACCACTACAATCAGTACAAACACCATATCTGTCTTAGAGTGACTATGGTGTGATGGCTATCTATTTTTATACGCTGGAGAGTTCAGAATGATGCACTGCCCTCTGTGCGGTAATCCAGCTCACACTCGCTCAAGCCGTTACCTGAGTGATAACACCAAAGAGCGCTACCATCAATGCCGAAACGTTAGTTGTGGTTGCACGTTTGCGACTCATGAAACTGTGGACCGCTTTATCGTCAAGCCGCAACTTCAACAGCACATCGAACAAAAATAAACAAAAATGTTTATATTCCTTCTTGCCCAGATAAACAAAAATGTTTATACTGGTTTCAAGTTAAACAAACAGGAGGAGGAAGTGAAGCAACGCGAGTTCCAGCGTTGGCTTGCAGCACAAGGGGCGGAGTTTTCAAACGGTACCAACCACCTGAAAATCTACCTCAACGGCAAGCAGACGATAATGCCAAGGCATCCGGGGAAGGAAATACCGGAGCCGCTGAGAAAAGCGATTCTCAAGCAACTTGGCCTTAAATAATAAACTAGCCCTCCGGGGCTGGTTACTCGCGAAGGTTCACTTAGTCAAATATGCGATATCCCGTAAAATTTGAGCATGACGAAACCGGGTGGTGTGTATCGTTCCCGGATATCCCAGAGGCATTAACGGGCGGAGATACCAGGGAAGAGGCGCTATCGTTGGCGCAAGACGCCCTGGTAACGGCGTTTGATTTTTACTTTGAAGATCGGCGACCCGTACCGATGCCAAGCGCTGACGGCGAAGAGTTTATCGATGTGCCAGCGAGCGTGGCGGCTAAAGTGCTGTTGCTTAACGCCATGATCGCCACCGGCACAACACCGGCAGAACTGGCCCGCCGCTTGGGTACGCGACCGCAGGAAGTTAACCGGATCGTTACCCTTAACCATGCGACTAAAATCGATACGATCGAGGCCGCACTTAAGGCGCTGGGTAAGCGGCTAGAAATAACCGCACTGTAACCATTATCAACCTATCTAAAGGCTCACTTCGGTGGGCCTTTCTCATTTCTAACGCCCAGCGGGGTAAGGACATATGCAGATGCATAAAAGTAACCCAGATGTCTGGGCGGCAATTATTGCATGGATTGTATCCATAAAAGAGCAGGGGATCGCTGCGTTGCTGGCTGGCGCAATGGCGTACCTGCGCGGCAAGTACGAGGGGGATGGTAGCTGGAAATCCCTTTTTGATGCGCTGATGTGCTCGATATTCGGCTGGTTTATCAAAGACGGCCTATCGCTGATCGGCGTCGGCACTGATTGGGCATACCTGGCCAGCGTCTTTATCGGCTACCTCGGTACCAAGTATTTCGGCAGTCGGATAAAGGATCTAGCCGATAGAAAGACAGGGGCAATGAAATGAATATTAGCGCCAACGGCATAGCACTTATCAAGCAGTTTGAGGGGTGCAAACTTAAAGCCTACCAAGATAGCGTCGGCGTCTGGACGATCGGGTATGGCTGGACTCACGCGGTAGACGGCAAGCAAATCAAGGCTGGCATGACCATTGATCAAGCAGCCGCTGATCGGTTGCTGAAATGCGGCGTTGTTCAGTACGAACAAGGCGTAAACCAACTGGTGAAAGCCAAGATCAATCAGCAGCAGTTTGATGCCCTTGTCAGCTTCGCCTACAACCTCGGAACACGGTCGCTTAGCACTTCCACTCTACTGCAAAAGCTCAATGCGGGTGATAAGCAGGGCGCGGCGGATGAGTTTCCAAAATGGAATAAAGCCGGGGGTAAAGAGCTTCGTGGTTTGGTTACGCGCCGGGCGGCAGAGCGGGAGTTATTCCTGTCATGAACCGGATCGCCACTACAGCCATCGCCATCCTGACTTGCTTGTTCACCGGGGTAGCCTGGTTGGCGTTCCACTACCACGGTAAATACTCCACGGCACAGTCTGAGATATCCAGCGCTCAGGCAATCACTACCAGCATGCTGACTGCTATCGATCTGATGTACTCCATCTCAAAGGCCGCCCATGAAGACAAACAGAAACTTGCTGATGAAGGCGAGACGAGAATTGTTTATATCAGAAAGGCGGTCAAAGACGATGAGTGTGCTGTTCGCGCTGTCCCTGATGCCGCTACTGATAATCTCCGGGTGCTCGAAAACTCAGCCCGTACCGGTGTACCCGCCAAAGATAAACCCTGAACTGACAGCGGCCACGCCGGTGCCGAAAACACCGACCCCATTGCTATACGGTGACAGCCTGGTTCTGAATGCCAAGCTATTCGTAGCGCTGGGCCAGTGCAACCGGGACAAGGCGGCCATCCGAGAAATTGAATTAGCCCGATAAAGCAGACAGGCACGTCTCGTAAATCTGATTTACTTGTAAAAAAGCTTAAGAGCCCATTCATGTACCACTTTATAAATTGGCTCATGGAAAATGCTGTCTGTTGCGTTCAAGTGCTCAATCATGCTCTCGACGGTATTGCCTGTATCCATAAAATCAGCTACCCCAGGAAATTCATCATCTTCATCAATATATTCAAATAGAACAACATCTTTGCCTTTAATGGTTACATCGGATAAAACGAGCCTAGATCCGCTTAGTTGAAAGCGAATTTTAAAATTACCCAAAACCTCATGGTCGAGAGGCATAAAATAGAGAGCGTCATTATCATTTAAGCACCACTCCCATTCGGAATTATTCATTAGACGAACACTCATTAAGTTTGCTTACGCACAATATCTAACAACTGGTGAGATTGACCAAGGAAATTCTCATTACAGCTTAAGTCTTTTTGGCCCGGCAAGGTGGTGATCTCTATCTGGCTGGCGGGTAAGCCGCAAGTGGCAACGCAACTCTGGCAAGCGTGGCAATGATGCGGACCCAACAGTAAATGGTCGGGAAACCGACCGGCAACCTGACAAACACTTTAGCCCTGGCACCTGCTGGGGCTTTTTTATACCCGCAGTAAAACTACCGCGCCATGCCCGGCGCAAGTAATCACACAGAGTCTTCTAGAAACAAGCCTCGGAGGAACGCCGTTATAGGTGGTGACCTTCTCTGTGGGCGTCGTTTCTGGGCAACGAGGCTCGTTTCTAAAGGAAAACACAATGACAGAACACCATGTAGTACAGGAGTTCGATTTCTCCAAGATGGTTATGGCAATTCAAGGCAAGGCATTCACGACGAGCCAGAAGATCGCCGACTACTTTGGCAAGAGGCATGACAACGTGTTGAGAAAGATTCGGCAGGTTAGAGATGAATGCCCGGAAGAATTTGCCGCCCTCAATTTTGAGGAGGCTGATTTTATTGATAAAAATGGTGAAGCTCAGCCGATGTTCAAGCTAACGAAAAGATGGCTACATGCTGGTAGTGATGGGGTTTACTGGATCGGCAGCAATGCTCATCAAGGTGAGATACATCCAGGCGTTTAACTGGATGGCAGAGCAGTTAACCCGCTGGCATGAAGTTGGCGAGGAAGCCCAGCACCGACACGCACTGAAGGTGGCAAAGTCTGAGGTGAAAGCTAGGGTGGGCAGCAAGTTGATGAATGCCAGGAAGAGAGAGAAGCGGCTACTGGCGTTAGAGTTTGAGCAAATCCTGTCCCTAACTCAGCCAAAGTTACTCTTCATCGAATGATGCAATGGCAACACAGAGCCACTTTCACAACGGCTTTTATATAATTCTGACAAGCGTCATTAATCTGGCGCTTCACAGAGTTTTGTGTAGGTTTCACGATGGTGTGGTGTCACCGATTACGGGCGTCGCATTTCAACAGGCAGAGGATTACTCTAAATGGCGGCCAGCATTTTATTGGCCGCCAAGCTGGTCAATTACTGATTTTCAGCCTTATGCTCTATTAGGGAGGCCTCGTTAAAGAATGATGCTTTACGCTCATCTTTAACGAACCACTCACAATAATACTGATCTCTTTCATCATCGAAGAAACTAACAGTCATAAGTGGGCCGCCGGAATTCAACTGAACGACGATTCCATCTGCAAACTTAACAGCCATGTAAATACCCCTCTAAAAAAAGTGAAAGTAAATTGCACTCACCGACAAGCAAGAAATGTTCTGTCGCGAGTACCTCATCGATTTAAATGCCACGCAAGCGGCTATTCGGGCGGGGTACAGCGAAAGGACCGCCCGTGCATTAGGTTGCGAAAACTTAGCGAAACCTAACATCCAGAACAGGATCGCCGAACTTAAACCTCAACGCAATGAGCAGGTTGACATAGATGCAGACTATGTGATCAAGCTTTAGTTGACCACTAAAAAAGCCAGCTTTGCAGTGGGTACCGAAGGAGTAACCAAAAGGAATCGATATGGAGCTAACTGAACACCAGAAAGCCCTATTCGATGCTATGACCAGGTCACAGCAAAAGTTTGCGTTAGGCATCGTCAAGGGGCTAACCCAAATAGACGCTTACAGGGGGGCCGGAGGCAAGGCAAAGAAAGAAGATCACGCACATGCTAGCGCAAGCGAAATCTATAGAAATCCCAAGGTAAAAGCCTTTGTTGATGAAATGAACAAAGAGGCTATCACCGATGCCGTTATGACGAAGCAGGAAGCCCTTGAGCGGCTTTCATCGTTAGGTCGAGTGTCATTATTCGACTTGGCCGAGTTTCGCAATTCACAGGTCGGAGAGGACGAGGATGGCAAGCCGGTTTATCAGGCTACATGGAGTTTTAAGGATTCGTCACTACTCAGGCCGGAAGACATGGCCGCAATCTCTGAGTTAACTGCTGGCCCACAAGGCTTGAAGATAAAGCTTCATGATCCGAAGGCGGCAATCAAGCAGCTTGGCGAACTACAGGGTTGGGATACGACTAAGAAATCAGCGGATCACGATCTGCAGAGAAAACATCTCGATTTTGAACGTGCCAAGTTAACCAATGAAAAATTGCAGGCTGAAATCGACAACCTTAAGAAAGGTAGCGGAAACGAGCCGATCATTATCCATAACTCACTGAAGCCACCAGGGAGCGAGTAACTATTTTTACAGGGGCGTGAAATGGCAGAAATATTCGTCCCTGAACTGCACGCCGGGCAGCTTAAAGTTTGGACAGAAGGCAGCGAGCATCAATATAACGTTGTCTGTTGCGGTCGCCGTTGGGGTAAGACGGTGATGCTGGTGTCAATAGCAATAAGCTATGTCACTAACAAATTTAAAGTACCGTCAGCGAAGAAGCCCATAGCGGGGAGGGTAGGGATATTTACCGCTCAATATCGGCAGTACCAAGAGATATTTGATGAGTTAGAGGAAGCGCTTGGCCCATTAATCAAAAGTAGCTCGCGCCAAGAAAAGCGCATCCTTTTGAAGAATGGCGGGAAGATCGACTTCTGGGTAACCAACGATAACAAACTGGCTGGCCGTGGCCGAAAATATCACGCCATCCTCATTGATGAGGGGGCTTTCACCAAATCCCCGGAAATGCTCAAAGAGGTTTGGCCAAGGGCGATTAAGCCGACGCTGGTGGACTACCGAGGCCGCGCCTGGGTGTTCTCTACCCCTGATGGCATTAACGACGAAAACTTCTTCTATGCCCTGTGTCACGACGAGTCTCTCAATTTCCATAAGCATCACGCGCCGACATCATCCAATCCATACATGCCAGCCGACGAGCTGGAGAAAATCGAGAAAGAAACCGATCCGCGCGTATGGCAACAGGAGTTCCTGGCCGAGTTTGTAGACTGGTCGGAGTCCGCTCTACTCGACATCAAGAAGCTGTTGGAGGATGGGCTACCGGTACCAATGCCGGAAACGTGCGACGCCATCTTTGCTGTCATGGATACCGCGCTGAAAGGTGGGCTGGAGAATGACGGAACCGGCGTTGTGTACTTTGCATTCGAGCAAACCTATACCAAGCCACGGCTGACAATCATTGATTACGACGTGGTGCAGATCAAAGCGTCATTGATAGAAAGCTACATCCCCGGCGTTTACGAAAACCTCGAGCGGCTGGCCACAATATGTAGGCCGCGAATGGGCAGCCTCGGCTTGCACGTTGAGGATGCCGCTTTCGGCGCTGTCTTGCTGCAGAAGGCTGAAACGGAAGGCTGGGACATGAAGCCGATCGACTCCGTTCTGACCTCGAAGGGCAAGGACGAGCGCGCGGTAATGGCGTCCAGCCATCACTACTGCGAAAAGGCAAAGATTGCCGAACCGGCATTCAATAAAACCGTCGAGTTCAAAAAGAAAGTGGCTAACCACCTATGGCGACAAATCGCCGGTTTCCACCTTGCAGACAAAGACGCCCATAAGCGGGCTGATGATCTGCTCGATTGCTACTTGTACGGATTAATCATCGCATTCGGTAACGGAGCCGCACTCTAATGGCTGAAGAAACAATTAACGCAGCGCTAAACTCTCAGCTCGCCGATTTCCTCATGGGTGAGGACATTCAGCCAGGCTCTGAAACCGGCTATCAGATGTGCAAAATCATCTGGGAGTATCACCCACTCGGCGGGAAGATGGTCGAGAAGCCGATCGAAATGGCCATGTTCAAACCGCGCATTTACAACGTAAGCGATGATGCAGAAGACCGGATCGTGAACGCCTTTATCGATACGTGGATACGCCTGGGCATCACGCAGAAAATAAAGAACCTTTTCTTTAACGCCCGCTGTTATGGCGCGGCGGCCATTGGTATCGGCCAGGACTCTGTGAGCAGTTACAAGCAGATCACCAAGATGGGACTGAAGGAAGAGGATATTTTTATCAATATCTTTGACCCGCTCGTCGCCGCTGGATCGATGGTGACCAGCCAAGACCCGAACGCGCGCGACTTCCAGCAGCCGGATAAATACCTGAACATCCAGGGCAAGAAGTGGCACCCATCGCGCACGATAAAGGTGTTCACCGGTTCGCCGATTTATCTCTCGTACCAATCATCAAGCATGGGCTTTACGGGCCGTAGCGTCTTCCAGCGCTGCGTATACCCGCTGAGGTCATACGTGAACACGATGATCACCAACGACCTCGTAAGCGAAAAGGCCGGGGTGCTGGTGGCCAAGACGACGCAGAACTCGTCTGTAATATCCGGCGTACTGGGCATGGCGAACAAAGCCAAGCGGAGCATGATAAAGGCCGTCAAAAATAAAGGAGTGATGAACATTGGGGCGGGCGACTCGATCGAGTCTCTGAACCTGCAGAACATCGATGGCGCCATGAACTCGGCCCGCAGCAATATTATTGCCGACATTGCAGCCGGTAGTGATGTGCCAGCGGCGATCTTGAAGGATGAGGCGTTTGCCAATGGCTTTGGAGAGGGTAAAGAAGACTCGAAAGCGGTCGCTCAATATATCGATAGCGTCAGGCAGTCGATTGATCCGGTGATAACGTTTTTCGAAGAGATCGTGCAATACATCGCGTGGAACGAGGATTTCTATAACTCGCTCAAAAACGAATACCCCGCTCTCTACACCGAAGACTACTACACGACGTTTTTCAGTTGGCGTGCATCATTCTCTGCAACATGGCCAGAGCTGCAAGAGAAATCCCCCGAGGAACGTCAGGACAGCGAAGGCAAGCTGCTGGAGCAGACTACCAAGGTGTTCGACACGCTTTACCCTCGCCTAGATCCAGATAACCAGGCCGTGGCCGCTCAATGGCTGTCAGACGTTATTAACGTGTTGGAGTCATACGAGGGGGCGCCGCTCGTCCTCGACATGGATAAGCTTAAGAGCTACAGGCCGCCTGAACCGCCAACGGGGGGAGGCAATGAAGAAGCCGAGGAAACCTAAAACGCTCTATGAGGTGCTGACCGAGGCCGTTAACTACTACGTGGACAATGGCTGGGATAGCGAAAAATCATTGCTGTCATGGAGCGCCCGATTGCGCGCGGCGGCAAATCGCGAAACAGTCAGCCCGACTACAGCTCGCAACCACTTGACCGCCATTTATAAGCGCCTGGTGATTGACGGTGGAGCAATCCGGGATCAACCGTTCGGTGGCCCGACCAAAGTTACTCTGGCAAAAGTTAGGCCCGATCTGCGCAAGGAGTTGGAGCGCCGGATCTTTGTCAGCGCCAACCTTATCAAGCTAAACCGCGAATCAGCCATCGAGAAGACCATTCAGCGCTTCCAAGGCTGGGTATCGTCTATTCCTCATGACGGCACCAACGCGATTGACCGGGTTGAACAGAAGGCGCAGATACGGGCCAAACTGTCCGAGCAGACTTTCGAGCATCGGCGCGTAGCCATCGACCAGGGCCATAAGCTGGCGGCCAACATAAAGGACATCATCGCCCAGCAGGGCGGTGCAATCGCCGTTAAGTGGCACTCGCCCTGGCGGCGACCTGGATACGACTATCGGGAAGACCATAAAGAGCGCGACGAGAAAATCTATCTGTTGCGTGATTCGTGGGCCATCAAGCAAGGACTGATTAAGCCAGTAAACGGCTATTACGATGAGATCACCGCCGTGGGGGAAGAGGTTTTTTGCAGTTGCCAGGCGACTTACATCTACGCGCCGCAAAAACTTCCTGATGAATTCCTAACTGAAAAAGGAAAACGAGAATTTGAACGAGCTTGAGTTAGCCGAGAATATCAGGGATGGCACTGTTTTATCCCCGATTAAATTCTCGAATACCTGGCTGGTTAATTTGCGGATAACGGGAACCGGAGCGGCATATAGGGCGGGGATTGATGAGTTTGTTTGGCGTGACCCTGACCTATACCTCAACGACGAGTTTCTCAGGCGCTGCAATGGCTTGCCAGTTATCGCAAATCATCCAAAAAAAGACAACAAGCTGAACGAGGAGGAGTTTAAAGACCGCGTTGTCGGCTCTGTCATGCTGCCTTACATCAAAGGTGATGAGGTATGGGCGGTTGTCCGTATTTACGTTGAATGGGTAATTGAAGAAATACTGAAAGGCACCGTGTCAACCAGCCCCTCAGTATTATTCAACGAAGAATCGCAGAATATCGAAATAACGAATGATGAAAGCGGCACGACCCTTTTAATTGAGGGTAAGCCGTTTTTGCTCGATCACATCGCCTTAGTGACAGAAGAATGCGGCACAAATGGCGTGTGGGATAAAGGTAACGGCCCGTCAGGGGTGGATAATTCCAACAAAGGTAATTTAGAAATGAATGAAGAAGAAATGAAAAAACTTCTCGAAGCGACCATCGGCGGGCTGGCCAGCACATTTAGCGTCAAGCTTGATGCCTTGGCAACGCGTATGGACAGCATGGAGCAGGGCGCAAAGGCCCGCGCGGATGCTGAAGCAGCCGAGAAAGAGAGAAAGGAGCAGGAGCGCGCCGACTCAGAAGCCGAAGCGACCAAAGCGAAGGAAGAGAAAGAACGCGCTGATGCAGAGGCGGCAGAGGCCCAGGCCCGCGCAGACTCCGAAGCAGCAGCCGCAGAGCAGGCCAAGGCAGACTCAGAGGCGCAAGCAAAAGTGGAAGAAGAGGTTAAGTCTGATGCCGAAGCGATGGCCGGTGAGCAAGTTAAAGCCGACTCCGCATTTAGTGCAATCGGCCAGAAAGCGCCATCGCCTCATGCCGGGGAACTGTCTGCCGACTACATCAAGCGCACGCTGTCGATCATGCAGAAATACGCCCCATCATTCGCTCAAGCCAACATCCGCGCGATCGCTGACTCGGCCACGTTGAAGACCATGCAAGATGCCATCTTTGCTGAGTCTAAAAAAGAGTTTGAGCGCAAGGTTTCAAGCACACCTGGCCGACTGATCGAGATGGTTCGCCTCGACGCCGCAGGCCGACCAGTGCGCCACTACCAGGGTGATATGGATACCTGGCTGCGCACCGTAAAAGTACCGGCTCAGAAATTGGTAAAATTTAACAGTGGGAGCACTCGCTAATGGCTTTAGAAAACGCATTTAAAACTGGCCCCGCCTTCAAGAACAGCTTTAACGTCGAATCGTTCGGGCTGGTGCAGGGCGATGCACAAGACGATCCGGCGGTACGCCTACTGTTAGCCGCTGGCGTCCTGGCCGACGATGTGGTCGGCTCGATGTGGGGTGGCATGGGGATCATTGAGTCTGTGCCGAAATCAAGCGAAGCAATGCTCGGTGCAGTGATCCGCCAGGCGACAGCCACATCGTGCAACGGCTTCATGGTGATGAACCAGGCTAACCACGGTGTCATAACTCCGAATAACGGCGTACCACAGTTTATGGCCGGTAACGGGGTGCATTACTACCGCCTGGGTACCGGCGCGCGTATTCCGTTGCCGATCAGCGCAGCGGTGGCCGCGTTGGCGAACGGGACTACCTCAACGACCAGTACGCAATTCAAGTGGGATCCGGCAGCGCAGGTGATCGACGTTGCCACGGTTGACGGCATTTCTATCCGCCTGCTGAAAGTGTCCCCAGCAGGCAATATGGCGGCGGTGCAAGACGCAACGACCAAAGACGTTAACTGGGAAGATAAGCCTATGGGCCTGTTCTCCATCTGATTTGAGGCTAAACAATGAGTAATTTTGCACCTTCATTTAAAATATTGAACCCGTCGATGATGCTGCCGGAAATCGCCGTGCAGTACAGCATGGCCACCGGCGCATTTGACCTGTTGCCGGGCGGTAAGCCGGAAGCGAAGATCGGCAGTAATGACCTGCTGGTCTATCAAAAAACGTTGCGCATGACCAACCAGGTACAGGCCAGCCAGTCGCTGCCTAACCAGGTTGCTTCTTCCTCCGTGGTTCCTGGTTACACCCAGATGCAGACATACCGCATTGCGACACGTTCGCAATATGGCCTGTTTGATGATGAGGCGGCCAGCAACTGGGGTTATTCGCTGGTCAGCGCCTTGCAACTCTCCGCGCGCCAGGGTATCGCTCAGTTATTGCGTACCATGTTGCTCTACGGGCTGAAACCATCGAACGGGGAAGGTATCACCAACACGGCAGGAGCAACCACCGTTAGCCTGGCGGCAGACAGCGGCGGCGAGACGACTTACCCGGCGTGGGATAGTGGCGAGCTGGGGCGGTTCCTTCTGGGCCACATTGCAGACCTGAAAACCCGCATGCTGATGCTGGGGCAACCGGCGCTGATCACCATCACGGCACCGCAGCGCTTCAACAGCGCGATCAGCTATACCGGTATTGTTGAACTTACTTCCTACCAGCGCCCAGGAGCGGGTACCGACACTGCCGGTAACATCATCAAGAAAATTGGTGATGAAGCTGCAAACGATGAAATCATCTTTACGATGGACGACACGTTGATCGGTAAAGGGGCAAATGGTACGGACTTGATCATCATCAGCGCCGTGGTGCTGAACGTCCCGGCCAGCGACAGCAGCATTAACACCAACATCTTTGCGAGCCTGACGCCTAACCAGCGTGCGGTTAACCAGATGTTCTGTGATGTGGCCGCGCCGACCGAAGTGTCAACGCCGATCCCTGACGGTGGGTTAACCACGCTTTACACCATGCGGGCAACGCCTGGCTGGAACCTGCGCTCCGAGGGCGTAACCCTGCTTTCAGCCGCCTACGAATAATAAAATCCATTTTCCTTATTTGGCCTAATCGGCGGGGATAACCTCGCCTTTTTTTTTGAGGATTTAGAAGAATGAAACTCCATATTGCCAACTGTTCCCCGCAACGCCATTTGTTCAATTACAAACTGCCTGAGCGCCGTCAACCTTTTGCTCGCCATATCCCGGCTGGTGGCCAGATCTTTATCGAAGGTCAAAATGCAGATATCACGGCGATCATTGATCAGCATGAGCGCTACGGCTTTGTTGATATCACCAAAATTCCCAAGGATTTCTCCGGCATCTGCTATTCCATCGATCGCGAAATCAAGGTTTCGAAAATCAGTGATGGCTACGAGGCCCGCCTTGAATTCCTTGATGACCGAGCAGAGAGAATCATTGAAGAAAGCGCCGTCGTGATTAACAACGACATTAAAAACGTCGCGGTTAACCATGGCCAGGAGCAGCAGGACGGTTTGGAAATGACGATCCAGAGCGAGCCGCTAGACCCTGAGCAGGATGACAAATCCCCGGTTAAGAAGAACTTGAAGGTCACCAAATAATGATCCAGATACCCCCAACGTTTACCGGATTCCTCAACTTTATTCGTAATAACGTGGGGGTTCCTGTTGAAGCCATTGCAGGCGATAACGAAACGCTGCAGTGCGTCTATGCGGCAGCGCTCGAATGGGTGCCTACCGGCATGGGCCTTGAATGCCTGCCGGTTATCTATCGCAATACCGTGTACAACCTCGGCACGTCGTTCCTGTTGCGTTATGCCGACGACACGCCGCCGAGTACCTACTTTGCCGATATGCGCGAGAAGCTGGGCATAGGGCGGGCAGCGGCGGGCATCATGACGTCAGCAGCCGATCAAGGCACATCTGGCTCAACGGTCATCGGGGAGGCCATGAGCAACCTAAGCCTGGCTGACCTGATGATGATGCAAGATCCCTATGGTGAGACGGCGCTGGCCGTTCTGATGGAAATGGGGAGCCATTGGGGGATGACGCCATGAAAGTAGAGCTGGGTGTCATCGATATGCCCTACGACTACGGCGAGGAACCGGGAAAGACCACGCACCAGGTGGCCGTTGATCTCGAAGAACAGTACAAGCTGTTTACCCATTTCTATGAAGAACACCTGGACGACATTTTGTTAGCGGTATCCGACGAGATACGGCTCGGGCTGATAAATCACATCAAATACGGCGCGCCGTTCGACCAGGACACAATCATTCTGGGCGAGATAGTGCGCAGCTTTAACATTTTCCTGGAGCGCGAAGAAATGGCCGGGCTTGGCGTCGATGGGGTTCCTACCTGGTCGGCCTTGCGCGGGGTTAACTCTCGCTTGAAAAAAGAAACCGGCCAGCGCCGCCCCTCGTTTATCGATGGCGGGTTGCTCAAGGCCAGCTTTATAGCGTGGATAAGCAACAATGGCGAAACTTGATGAGATAGCGAAACGTACCAGAACGCAGTTGGCCGACACCCTTCACACCGCCGTAGACACCATTTCAACCAGCCAGAAGATCACCTTCAAACTGTATGTAAAGCAGGTGCTGCCGCTGGACGGTTTTATCTATTGGGTGAGGGCGGATCTGGTCAATCCAGCGGAGCTGGAGCGCCTCGGGCTGGATAAGCTGAAGAAGGCGGTGACCATTCAGGGCAGCTTGCACCGGCAGGCGGTTTCCGAGCAGACGACCACCGCGTCGCAGTCGATGAACTACATCATTTTTACCCCGTTAAAACAGATTGATGATTTCAACATGGTAGATCCGAAATGGATGTACCTGGGCGACTATGACGGGGTTCAGTTCTCGTTCTCGCGCATGGAAAGCAAGTATACGCAGGCGGGGATATTCCACTACCGAGGCCTGGCCGTGTTGCCGACGCTGCGAACGCAGATTATTGACGATCCGGCGGATATCAACACTGACCTGATTTTATCGAACAGTACGCCGATCTGGATGAGTCTGACCAAGTACGGCACTGTTTACCCGTCGTATCTCTCCCCCTCGGACATGCTGCCGCCGTATATCGTGGCAGACGTCAAAGAAACGAAGCCGCTGCAGGCGGCACCGCATTATCTGACCCGCAGCCAGCACGTTCAGGACACTGTTCGCGTGACGCTGTACGGCATGAACAACAAGCAGGCGCTGGATTACGTCGATTACATCGTAAACGAGGCGCTCGACTTCGAAGAATTCGGTATCACTAACTCGCCGGTTGTTATTGACGACAAGTTAAACCAGGTCGAAATAAACGCGCTGGCCAAGAAAAAGCACATCGATTTCGACATCAACTATTACCAGCAGACAGCCAGGGATATTGCCCTACAGCTAATCAAAGAAGCTTTTATTACCTTGGAGATTAAATAATGAGTAATGACGATTACCAAATTGTCACAATAAACGTTTCGCAGACTGTGGGCGCCATCCCTTCAACGCTACAGCAAACCGGGGCGTTTGTTTCCACTGGTGCCACAACGCTGGGGCCAGGTAAGACGGCATTAATTACCCAAAAATCCGATCTGACCGCGTTGGTGAACATTCCCATCACAGCGCTGGCGGTGGTCAGTAACGTACTCAACGTCACGCTTTCAACTCCGTTGCCTGCCAGTTATGCCGTGGGAACCACACTAGCGTTAACCATCACAGGGGCATATCCCGCCGCTTACAACGGCACGTTCACGGCGACAGTGACCAGCTCAACAAAACTGACGGCGCCTTTCGCACAGACCGTTACGGCAGCAACTACGCTCGGTTATGCGCAATTGCCTGGCGCTAAAGAACTGCTGGCGATGGGTACCACCTGGTTCGCGCAGGGGGCAAATCTGTCGGTTTATGTTTTAGAGTTGGGGGCCGCGAGTGCGGTAAAAGACAGCGTTACAGCCTTGTCCACTTACATCGACGCTCCAGTGCTGCAATTTTATGCCTACCTGGTTCCGAGGGCGTGGGAGGGGGTGCCGGAATTCATTACGCTTACGGGCAACCATGCGACGAATGAATCGTTGCTGTACTTTTTCATTACTGTCACAGCTGGGCCAGTCAATCTCTATGCGGGTATCAAGTCGGCTATCACGATGGTGCAAGATGTTGCGGCCCCGGACACCGAATGTAGTGTCGCATCGATCATGCGGAGTTATCTCTCTGCGAGCCCATCAGATATCAACAAAGTGCCGCCGATGGCATTTCGCTTCCTGCTCGGAGTGACAAAGTATTCGGGTTCCGGCCCTGCTAAAAAGCAATTAACGCAAAACTTTATCAACTATGTAGGCACCGGTGCAGAAGGGGGGATTAGCAACACGCTGGTAATGAATGGCGTGTCTTCCGATGGCAGGGATATGACGTATTGGTATTCCGTTGACTGGATACAGATCAATTCGCAAATTGCGCTAGCGAACGAGATTATCAATGGCAGCAATAACCCGATTAACCCATTGTATTACGAGCAGAAAGGTATTGAGCGCCTTCAGAATCGTGCACAAATCGTCTTCAACTCGGGTGTGACTTTCGGTCTGGTCAACGGTAACCCGGAGGTTCAAGCTGTGCCATTCCGCACATACATAAAGAACAACCCCAATGATTATGAGATCGGGCGATATGCCGGTCTTTCTGCGGAATACACACCTATGCGTGGGTTCACCAAGATCGTCTTCAACATCAACGTCACGATGCAGCTTTCTTAATCAGGAAAATAAAAAATGGCTAATCCATTAGTACCGCAAGGCGTACTGAATAAAGTTCGCGCCTCGATTAAATTCGTCCAATATCCCGAACTGAATATCACGGCATCGTTCTTAACGCAGGATGCGATCGATATTCAATTCCAAGGCGATGCTGGTGTTCTGCTGCCGACAATGACGGGCGGCGTATCGTCCCCCAACCCCTACCAGATGATCAACATGCAGATCCACATGGTGCGCAGCCAGGGCATGGCGCAACTGTTCAAAAATCAGATTGAGCTGGACACGTTGCTGGGTGACGCAAAAGTTTATTCGGACTCGAGCACCTTGGGCGATTTCTCCATTCGCAGCGCAACAATCCGCTCGGCTGGCGACGTGAGTTTCTCCGGTCGTGATCCAGCGTTTCTGGTGTCAGTGTTTGGCATTTACGACGTTAACTCGGCTATGTGGGAGCTGTAATGGAGATTTCACGCAAAATGAACCTGGTTACCCCGGTAGAAACGTCGAACGGGAATATCTATATCCACTCGACGCCGATCACCAAGGCTGTTTACCGCGAGCATTTTTTGACGTTGAGCAAAGCCTTTGCCGCCATCTTTGGGCAGGGGTTGGGGGTGCTGGCTGGGCCGCGTATCGCTTACCTCATGCTTGAGCGCGTAGCTAAAAACGACGGGATTTGGGAGGGAGCCACCGGCGTTAAGAATACCCTGCTGCAGGAGATTATCCGCAACTCTACGGCGATTGTGCCGGTAGAGGGCAAAGGCTGGGAAGAAATTCCGCTCGATGTGGCGATATCGCGTGAAATTGTCGATGAAGACGATGTGCTGGGCGAGATTGTTTTTTTTACATGCGTCTGTGCGATCAACAAACCAAAGCAGGTCACGGAACTGATGGCCGAAGTGAATTTACTTTGGAACAGTGCCTGTACATCGCAAACAGCTATGGAATGGGCAGCATCATTGCCGACATCGACCGCCAAAGAGAGTTCTGGCGCGACGGAGAGCACGTTGTCAGTGCCATCCTAGATTATATCTGCCATGAGGGGATCGACGGGTTTATGCGGGCCTATAACTTCGAGGTTCGCACCGCCGCCGAGTTTCGCGAACTGATGAAGCACAAGAAGAGTATTTTCTAATGTCTGAGAATATCCCGGTATTAACGATCCCCGTCGATAACGAGCAGTTGAAAGAGGCTCTTTCGCTGATTGAAAAGCTGAGCGCAGCGGCGGAACGGTTTAACAGTAAATACGGTTCGCCACTGGATACCGGCGCTGGCCGTGGCTGGGGTGGCGTTCCTCCCGGTGGTGTCGGTGGGGGGAATGCTGGTGGGGCAAGTGGTGACGATGCTGGCGATGGGGCCGGAAAAGGTTTCCTGAACAACGTCAACAAGCTCGCCAAGGCTGTAGAAAAAAGCTTCGACCAGGTCAACAAAACGCTCGGCAAGACCATTGGTATGTTGAAGGGGTTGTTTGAGTCGGCCATCTCCTGGGGGCTGAAAATGGCCCTGCTCGGTACCGGCAGCGCGTTCGGCTACAACATGATCGCCAAGAATGCCGGACGCCAGCTATCGGATGCACAAGCCAACCAGATGACGACTGGGCAGATGCAGGCAGCCAAGAACGTTTACGGCAACCGGTTCAGTGGAGTGGACAGCTTAATTCAGGGGCTAAATAGTGCGAGTGGTGACGTTAGCTCGCCATATCGCCCAGGGCTTATGTCCCTTGGAATAAACCCACTGGATAGCCCAGGGAAAAACCTGCCCTTATTAATCCAGAAACTTTCAGATCTGGCCGCAAGCGACAATGGCTCTGGAATGGCATATTCCAGGATTAACTCATTAAGGCTTGGCGGAATGGTTAGCCAAGGCGAACTTAATCAGTACGGAGCAAATAGTGACATCATTCCTGGGCTCAATAACAAGTATGAGACCACATCGCATCAGTTGGAAATGTCAGAGAAGACCGGACGTAGCTACCAATCGCTGAGTACCACTTTTGGCACAAACACCGACTTAATGTTCAATTCATTCATTAAAGCGCTTGCAACGCTGAACGAGCCTATCGAAAAGCTTTCCAAGACTTTCACTGATGCGGTGGACTCATTCTTGAATGGCCCGAATGGAAAGGCTGTTTTTGAAGAGCTCAAAAGTGGCATTGAGTCGTTCAGTGCTTGGATTGGCAAGCCTCAATTCCAGGAGGATTTAAAGAGTTTCAGTACAGCTGTGACTGAGATCGTTAAAGCCATTGGGAGGGCTGTCATCTGGATCGGTGGAATGGTCGCTGGGGATGATAAAAAAGAGGGAGAAACAGATGCAGAATACCAAGCCAGAAAGCAAAAAGAGCGAGCTGACGCTTTAGCTAAAGCCAAAAGTGACAGCAGCTTCAACAATGCCGTATCAGAGACCGCAACGACCTTGGCCGTACCAGCGAGGGAAGGCAACGGCAACGGCGGCTTTTGGAACGGAGTAAAGGCCATAGGGCAATCAGTAGGGGGGATTGCTGGCACCATTGGGAAGAATATATTCCCTGATCTTGATGAGCGGTGGAAGGCTGGCGGCTGGCAAAATTACCAATCAACGCAGGAGCCTGTACAACATGCACAGGCGACGCGTCGTGCGCGTGGCGGTGATGGGTTGCCATCAAACCTACTGAATGTTGTCGAGCAAGTAGAGTCTGGTGGTAACCGTTTTGCCGTATCAAAAGCCGGTGCGATGGGGCCATTCCAGTTTATGCCGGGAACGGCAAAGGATATGGGCCTGCGCGGCGGAGAGGTGTTCGACAGAGACAAAGCTGAGGCTGCTGCCCGGCGTTACTTCCAGATGCTGTTCAAGCGCTATGATGGCGATGCTGCAAAAGCTGTCGCCGCTTATAACTGGGGCATGGGTAACGTTGATAAGTATGGATTAACGTCACTGCCAAAAGAAACCTATGACTACCTGCGCAAGATACTACCGCAAATCGGAGAGGGGGATTCGCTTGATCGTATCGCAATGCGTGGAACCCAGCAAAGCCAAATTGCCACGCAAGGCCGAATGGTGATCGATGTTGCTCTAAATCAAGCGCCCGGCTCTGACATTAACGCGCAGCTCCGCTCGAATATGCCACCACCTATCATCATTCCGTTCTAAGGGGGCGTTGTGAATATCTATGAAAGTGCGTTTGCTCTCTCGTTCCAGAAAACCCCGATCCTGCTGGTGGATGGAATAGCAAGGTATGTGCCTGGCGGAGTGCTGCCGATTGCCGTTTTCACTGAAGGGTTGAGTATTGTAAATGGCCTACTTGATGGCGCGAACCTGAATGTAGACACGTTAACAACCAACTTTGAACCGGCAGCCGGTGGCACGTTGATTGTGAATGACATTGCTACATATCCATTTCTCAACCAGGCAACAGCGGCAAACGCGGTAGTTAAAAAGCCCAACCGGATCACCTTGAATATGACCCGGCCAGCGACCACGACAAACGGAGGGTATTTAGCTAAGCCGGTAATGTTCACAGCGTTGAAATTGGCGCTGGATAATCATACTGATCTGGGCGGTACCTACACTGTCCTTACGCCGTCTTTCATCTACACCGGGTGTTTACTCCGTTCGATGGTCGATCTGACCGGGTTTAGCGATCAGGTGAAACAGGTTCAGTACAAGTGGGCTTTTGAGTTTGAACAGCCGCTGTTGTATGAGTCTCAGCTAAACGCCACCTTGGGAAACTTGATGAGTAAATTCGAGGACGGTGTCCCGTCTCCTGGCGGCCTGAATTGGTCTGGTATGTTCGAAAGCATAAAGAGCCTATTCCCATCATGACAACCTATACAACTTTCGTTCCATCCGATAAAGCACCGTTTCGCTTCACTGCCAGCGTGGGGGGCGAAACGCTGTTTATCACCGTCCTCTTTAACTTGTACTCAAACCGGTATTTTATCCAGGCCACAGATGGTAATAACAGCGTTGTGCTCTTTGTCCCTATGGTCGCATCCCCGCAGGGTAGTGATATAAATCTGGCGCTGCCTTATGCGCCGGGATCGCTGATATACCGCGAGGGTACCAATAATTTTGAGGCTACGTAATGCGCTATTATCGAATAGAAATTACGGACGAGAACGGGAAAAGCATCAAGGACGCTGCAGGTAACGATATCGGGCCTTGGGATAGCGATAAAAACCCACTGAATGAGTCCACCAGGCCAGGCGCCCCGTTGCAGATAACCCTTGATGCGCCAACATTCGGATCTGACATGCTGGCTGGTGGCGCAATACTAACAGTCTTCGGCCTGCCTGTGTCCGTGCTTCGCCAGGCGGTAAACCTTCACCTTGCGCACATCACGGTTTACGGCGGGTTTTCTGCTGGCCTGCCGCTAGCCAATCCACCACGCAAAGGCATATTGCTGAAAGGGCAGATTTACGGCCCGTATGGTAACTGGCAGGGCGTACATCAAACGCTAAATCTCCCGGTATGGCCAAGCAATATTATTGATGATGTAGGCAAGCCTTTCACGATCACGATGGATGGCCGGCAGGGCGATAAACTGAGCGATGTCATACTCAGAGCGCTGCAAGTAACCTATCAAAACAGTGCGCAAAAGCTGGAGATCAACATCAATATTCACCAAAACCTGGTGCTTTATGAAGATTGGAAAGCAGTATTCAGAAGTATCTTTGAAATGTCGCAGATGCTGAAAAGAGTAACGCCAGGAATGCTGGGGCAACAGACTTACTCTGGCGTCAACATCGCTGTGCAGAAAAACAAAATCAACGTGTTCGATGGTTCTGATGGCAAGCAGGCGAAGCCGATACAGGCTAGGGATTTGATAGGGCAACCAACATGGTTGGAACCTCAGCGCATTTCAATAAAAACCAGTATGCGGGCGGATATTGAGGTTGGCGACTGGATCACACTGCCGTTCGATGCCATTGGTGAAAACTCCATTCTCGCCGTGGGAAATCAGATGGGCCAGTATTCGGAAAAGCAACGCCTCAGTTTCTCTGGGACATATGAGGTTATGGGGGTGCGCCATATTGGTGACTATTACAATGTGTCTGAGGACGGCTGGGTAACCGTATTTGAAGCCGTTCCGAGATTAAAAGATGTGGTGGACAGATGAGCAACGGGCAAAAGAATTTTTTCATGAAATCGCTGGCTGCGCATGGGCAGGCGGCAATAGATGGAAATGCCAACTTGGATGGCAAAGGCTGGCCTTGTCACGTTACAAAGGTCAATGGCTCCATCGTTACCGTGATGTTCGATATCCTGCCGGGAGATTACAACCTGCCGGAAGTCACGATCCCCGTTTTCGGACCTGAGTATATCCGTTACCCGATCCAAGTTGGTGATAAAGGCTCAACAGTCCCCCTAAGTGTTTCTATCCGTAATGTGACAGGTTTAGGCGTTGGCATGCCAGATTTGAGCACACCGCCATCACTGACCGCCTTATTCTTCATGCCTATGGGGAATATCAACTGGGAAGAGGTAGACCCCGACCAGCTAACCATGTACGGCCCTAAAGGTGTGCTTTTGCAGACAACTGGTAAGGATTCGTCTGTAAATATCGAACCGGGCAAGATCACTATCAATGCCGAGCACATCTATTTGAATGGCATCATTCACCTTAACGGCCAGATTGTGCAGGATGCTGATCAGATGCCAAGCGGCACAACTGCCAAGCTTATAGGCCCACTGATCGTAGAGAACGACACTACTGCTGGTGGTATTAGCCTGACTGGCCACAAGCACGATGTGAATAACGTCGAGCCTGGTGGCTCAACCAGAACATCGGAGAAGCCACAATGAGGACATGGGGCCGTGTAGAAGAAAATGGCGTAAAGAAATGGGTAGCCGTGGAGTCTGATGCTAACGGCGACTTCTCCTACGGCTGGATCACCACCTTGATCCAAACGTTAAAGCTTGGGCTGGGAGAGTCACCATTTTATGCCCAGTACGGCATACCGGCCCAACAGTCTATCATTGGGCAGGTATATCCCGATTACTACGTGAACATGGTTCAGCAGCAGTATTCCAGCTACTTCGCGTCGCTCTCAATCTCCAAGGTGGCAGGGGCCGCCAATCCGACATACGACATCGCAATCATCACCTTCAACGGCACTTCATTTAGAAGTCAGGTCGCCGTGTGATCTGATGCATGGATTTGGCCAAACGGGGTGCTATGATAGGGATTTAATTAATGGATGATAAAAGGCAATGATAAACCCAAATAACGCAATTAATGTTTTTAAAGTTTTTATTGTTGTTGCAATTGGTCTTTTAAGCGTTAAGTCATACGCCGATGATTTTTATAAATCCAATATACAAGATTTAAGTGCTGGGTACACTGAGAACGAATATGCAATGGATAAAAAAATAGGAGGGCGTCCAGTCGAAGTAACCGGTCACGTATTCTCTGTTACTGAGCAATATGGATATGTGAGCGTTTGTTTTCTGGAGAGCAATCCATACGCTACAGGGTGCATGCACATTTTGGACTCAGAAAGAGACAAGGCAATTCTATTAAAAAATAAACAGTTAATCACAATGTATTGTAAAGGCATGAAAGGAAGCGCTGGCAATCCTGTTGGTTCGGATTGCATATTCAGAACAGCGTCGTCACCAACGAAAAAGCCACCATTAAAAAACAGTAGTTTAAACAAGCAGGGTCTGAAAAATAACAATGCTTTTGCTGGCATGGTCAATGTTAGTGGAGATTATTATCTAGACATTAAGGATGGGGGCATTAGTGGTATATACTACGAGCCTAAAGAGGATGGTGACATGAGTCCCTGGACTGGATGTTCATCGCCAGTAAAAGAAAAGGTCTCTATTATCTCTGTAATCCCGGACGAAAGAACCACTGAGTCATTTAAGGTCAGGGATGCTAAAGGAAATTTTGAAACATACGATATTTCAGATATTTATACTGACATCCCAAACTATGCAAGGGGTTACATCCCGTTATTAATAAAAGAGGGCGGCAAGATTAATCTAACGTATCGCTTGTGTGGTAGTGGAGGGTTCCCGAGTTTCGTATCTGCTACTCGTTGAATTTACATAGGCAGCTCAAGCCCGCTCAGGTGGGCTTTTTGATACCTTATTGCCACTGATTCACAGAATTACGATAAAAATCTCTGACTTATGCCCGCCACTGAGCGGGTTTTTTTACGCCTGGAGTAACCGAAACTATGTCCGATTTACCCGTAGTCGTCACACAAGCGGGGGCGCAGCCTACGCCGCCGCAGGAGCTTTACGACAAGCTGATCACCAGTGTGGCCGCTAAGGTGCCTGGTTACACGGCTAACCTGCCCCCGGCACTGATCACCGATCTGGCCAGCACATCGACCGGGGCCATTGCGCTTATCGATCATGCGCTGGTGGATACAATCAACTCTGTGACGCCATACGGGGCCAATATCCCTCTACTGCAGCAACTGGGCAGCATCTACGGCGTACAGCGTGGCATAGGCACTAATACCTCTGTGCTGGTGGTCTTCATGGGTTCGCCAGGGTTCGTGGTTCCGCGTGGGTTTATCGTCAGTGACGGCAACCACCAGTACGCGGTACAGAATAACTCTGTCATCCCGGCCAGCGGGCAGAGCGCCTCTGTGTATTGCTTGGCTACGGCATCCGGTTCATGGGCTGTTCCTGCCGGTACCGTAACGCAGATCATCACCTCGATACCGGCCAAAATAACGCTGGCCGTGACCAACACGGTAGAAGGCTTGCCAGGGCTAGAAGAACAGACGATCGGTGATTACCGTACCCAAGTGATGCAGGCGGGCATGTTCGCCGTGCAGGGGACGCCTGACGAGCTGAAATCAGCGCTGGCAAGCGTTGCCGGTGTACACGCTAACCTAATCGCATTCCGCCAGGTGGAGCTGGGGAAGTGGGCCATTGTCGTTGGTGGTGGAGATCCGTATGAAGTGGCCAGAGCGATCTATCAGTCGGTTCCTGACATTTCAATGCTTACGGCAGACGTGGTAAGCGGCAGCAGCTATATACCCCACAAGGAAGTGATCACGTTAAACGACTTCCCTGACACCTATATCATCCCTTACGTCGTGCCATCGTCACAGGCGGCCACGGTAATGCTTACGTGGGATACGACGGGAACGGTGTTCACTGACCCAGCCAGCGTATCAGTGCTTGCGGTACCCGCCATTGTTGATTATGTCAACGATGTCTATGTGGGCCAGCCGATAAACATCTACCAGTTGCAAACCTTATTCCAAAAGGCAGTGAGTTCCGTTCTTAGCGTAGAACAAATTTCGCTGATACGGATCCGCGTAGCTATCGATGGTGCCATTGTTGAACCAGACCCCAATACGGGCTTGGTTTCTGGCGATTATTACAAGTATTTCACGACTGACGCCTCTCACGTAACGGTGCAAAAATATGATGGAACAAATTGAAACCAAGGTAATTCCAGCATATCCGTTTATCCAATATAACGATGATGAGGATGTCTGCGCGTTCTTCGATGCAACCAACGAATTGAGCCAAGAATACCTCACAGCGTTTAATAATCTGGCGCTACCGTGCTGGACGTCGCCCTACATAACCGGTTATCTGTTGGACTGGATAGCACAGGGCATCTATGGAGAGGTTAGGCCAACGCTCCAAATCGTCAAAGAGCAAACGCAGAAGGGCGATTATAACTCGGTTGAGTATAACTCCATCCCTTACGCTACGCTTTCGAGCTACATCGCAGGGCAATACAGCTATTTATCTGATGACCTGTTCAAGCGGGTGCTGACGTGGAACTTTTACAAGGGTGACGGGTTCCATTTTTCCGTGCCGTGGTTCAAGAGGCGAATAGCGAGGTTTATCCAAGGGCCGGATGGCATTGATCCCCCGGTTCAGCAAACATTCGATATCAGCATTATTCCAAAGAACGGCACTTTTTACGTTCGAATACCTGATTATGATGATGGCGTAGCCCAGGCGTTAAAGGCTTGCATAGAGCAGAAATTTGTAAAGCTGCCATTCATGTATAACTACGATGTTGTGGTTTACAAAATTGTTCCGGTTACAGGCGTTAGATTGTCAGATACCACTATTGATTTATTGCCTGGTGAGACTCGAATTATTGATGTCACTATCTTGCCAAAAGACGCAACAAATAAAAACTTCACCGCCGCCTCGGCAGACACAACTATAGCCACGGTTATCATACCGGAAGAATAAACCACCAAAGCAAAATAAATAATCCTTTACTGGAGGGGTTCCCATGGCTGACGGCCAAGTAGTCATAACTGGCGGGAAGAAACTCGGAAGCACAAACGTTACTGTAACTACGGAAGATGGCGGGCATACTGCTACCGTTGTTACTAATGTAATTAGTGCCACAAAATTTGTAATAAGAATTGACTCTCCTACCTTACCGTTATTCTGTGCAAGTGTTGATGAAGATTTCACCATTGATTATGGTGACGGAGTGGATAGCAAAGATTATAGTATTGTAGATATTGGGTCTGGATTCGGCATTGTTAAATCCACTAGGGATCTTACAGTTGGGGCTGATTATACGTTAACTGTAAAGAAAAGCGACACCATAAGATTTTATGCTTCTTTTGGTAATACAACTTATACATTTAACACACTAAGGGAAATAATTCTTGTTGCCAGTCGGCGAACCGGAATGGCATCGTTTGCATTTAAATGTAAGGGTTTGTATAGAATTCACGAAGGGGCGTTCGACTATCTTGAAGATGTGACGGGATTCGAAGCTTCATTTATGGGGTGCTCCTCACTTATAACTCTTCCTGATGGATTATTTGATTATTGCACAAAAGTTGAGTCATTCAATAGGACTTGGAGAGAATGTTCTGCGCTAACTTTATTGCCTAACGGCCTGTTTAATAAGTGCGTTAATGTCAAGTCATTCCGGGAAACATTTAACATTTGTTCAGGGTTGATTAATCTACCGCCAAGATTGTTTGCTAACTTAACTAATGTAGATGATTTTCAGTTGACGTTTGGACAATGCACATCACTTACATCCCTATCGGACGGGCTGTTCATGGGGTGCTCTGCGAATAAATCTTTTTACAGCACGTTTAGTGGTTGCGGCAACATAACCACGATTGCACCTGACATATTCAAGGGGAATTCTGCCGTAACAACGTTCTATAATACATTTGCAGGGGCTATATCACTCACTGCAATTCCCGATGGCTTGCTTGATGATTGCGTAAATGCACTAAACTTTGAAGGAACATTCCTTCGCTGTTATGCATTGGTCGGCATCCCGTCTGGATTGTTTAAAAATATTGCTGGCGGGTTTTTCAGAAGTACGTTTTATCAATGTAATGCCTTACTATCAGTGCCAGATGGCCTTTTTGAGGGATTGTCTAATGCTAATAGTTTCTATCAAACTTTCTACAACTGCGCATCACTAAAAACAGTTGGGAGTCGAGTTTTTAAGGGGTGCTCAACTAATACCGATTTTAGTTATATATTCACGAACTGCACGGCGCTTGTTTCTGTCGGATTGGATATATTTTCTGGATGTACGGGTGCCACCACATTCTCTAATGCGTTCTTGGGTTGCTCTTTACTGGCTAATATGCCACTGTTTACTGACTGCAATAAAGTTACGACATTCGCCTCTTGTTTCCGTGGTTGCAGTTCATTAGTGTCAATCACGCCATATGCATTTGATGGAAAGACGCTGTGTAGCACATTTCAGTATGTATTTTATGGATGTTCATCATTAAGTACCACCACGACTGGTGTGTTTAGAGGTTGCAGTTCGGCGACATCTTTCTCGTATGCATTTCAGAATTGCACAGGGTTAATCTCTCTTTCAGGTGACATGTTTGAAGGTTGTACAAAAACAAACGATGTTCAATATATGTTTGATAGCTGCACAAAGCTACCATCACTGCCGCCTACATTACTAAATTGGTTTACCGCGCTTCAATCGAACACCGTCCGTATGTTTGGCGGCTGTACGGCGTTAACTGGAGTTCCTGCTGGATTCTTCGATAAGTGCGTAAATTTAACTGTATTGTCCTCTTCATTCTTGTCTTGTAAAAACCTGACCACGCTGCCACCGGCGATGTTTAAGTATAATGTCAAGCTGACAACGGTCAGCGGTATGTTTGCTAGTTGTGATGTTAGAAATATTCCGGTTGATACTTTTGCCACTTGCCCTCTAATGATATACTTTGATTCATTCGTGAATGAATGTTTCAATTTATCAGAAGTTCACGAGGATTTGTTTGTCAATAACCCTAATGCGATTTCATTCGGCAGTACGTTTTTCCATACGAATTTATCAAGCGTTCCTGCTGGGTTATTCAGAAATAATATTAAGGCGACTAATTTTAACAACACTTTCTATTATTGTTTTAACCTAAAAACGGTAGGCGCAGGTTTGCTTAACAATACTGCTGTCCAGATAATTAGTGGGCTATTCAACTCTTGCAGGCTTTTGGAAAGTAACTTGAACGCTATATTCAATTTGTCAAGCTACCCTAAAATAACAACTGCAACCACGGCATTTTATAATTGCAATTTAATGGAAGGTAAAGGGCTTGATTTTATTGCTGCAATTCCAGGCGTAACAATAGCGGGGAATAAATCTAATGCATTCTATCAAACCACTGGTCTATCTGACTATAATCAAATCCCTGCTGCGTGGGGCGGAGGCGGAGCATAATGAGAACTTTTTATAAAATAAAGTCGCTAATAGGCTATCAGCAGACTGATGGAGTTTTTCGTGATTACTTAATGCAGCTACGGGATGCTGATGTCATTGAAATAAATGATGGTGATATAGTGGCGAATAAAGTCAGTGATGATTTTTATTGCAGGCTTGCCGCCGTGTTTGGGGTTCAACTTGATGAAGAACTAAATCCGATTGAGCAAGAGGCGCAGCTATGATCCTTGGGTTCGGTAATAACATTCGGTCAGCCCTGGCCGCTGACATAAACTCGACGCAAACGGTTATCGCCGTTATGCCTGGTACCGGCGTGCTGTTTGCCAAAACCCTGCAGGCCGAAGCCTCTCTCGTCAATCCGTCATATACCAGCACCCTTTACTCGAAGCTCACCCTGACGGATGAGTTAGAGACAGTCTTCGAGATATGCCACCTGGTCAGCGTCAGCGGGGATAACCTCACTGTAATTCGCGGCCAGGAGCTGACGAAGGCGAAAGGGTGGTCGCTGAATGATGTTGTCTCAAACTTCCCTACGCGGGGATCGGAAAACAACTTCGTCCAGATTGAGGATCTGCAGGCGGGCAAGTACCTGTCAGCGAAAGCGGGCGGAACGGCAAACGCGCTTACCGTGTCGATCCCTTCTACGTTTTACGTGGCCGGGGGCAATACCTTTGCACTGCGTGCGCCTTTGCTGATTACGCCAACGCTGGCCAATACCGGTGCTGCAACTGTACAACTGACGGTATCCGGGCGGGTGGTGGGAACATACCCGATATTGAAAGGGGTTAGCAGCCCACTCGAGGCCGGGGATATCACCGTTAGCGTCCCGGTGATGCTCACGTTCTCCCCGGAGCTGTCGTGTTTCTTCGTGACCAATCCAGGCAAGGGGCTTTCCGACGCATCCAAGTTCCTTGAGAAGTCGAAGAACCTTTCCGATATTCCAGATAAGGCCGAGGCCAGAAAGAATCTTGGTATCCCAGACTGCCCGCACGAAGTTGGGGACGTTATTTTCAAAGGGAACAACACTGATCCAAATGTCCGGTACCCAGGTACGACGTGGGTAGATCTCAATGCAACCTATGGCTCTCGCTCCATTATGATCGGCGGCGTGCCACTCACCACCGGGGGTAATGACGACGTAACTCTAGCAACAGCGAATCTCCCTAGCCATGCTCATAGCTTCTCGGGCAGCACAGGCGGCGCGGGCGCGCACTCTCACGGCCTACGCTCTTATCGCTCAAATACTGCCTTGGACAGTGGGACATCTAACCGCGAGAGCGTTGATGTAACGACGCCATTTAACACTTCTGATGATTTGATTTCTGGTGTTGGGGATCATACACACTCTGTTTCCGGCACGATCGGAAACACTGGGAGCGGTCAGTCGTTCTCTGTTGTCAGCAAATACGTGCAGCTAAGGGCATGGATGAGAACAGCGTGATGATAAGGCCGGGAGCAATCCCGGCCCATAGCAGGAGTAGAGATGAGCGGGCGCGCAGTAGCCGATTTACCTAGCAATACTGCGTGAGTAATTGATAGGTAAAACCGGTTTGTTCAAAACAAAAACAAATGATACTGTACGTTTATACAGTGTGCTGTTTAAAAACACAGATAACTTCATTCCTCTTTGAGATATATAATGTAAAGTCTCTGAATCTTTAATTGCAAGGAATGATGATGTCCCAAGAAAGCAAACAAAAGGCGATACACTATAAAAGGGCGGTGATAAAGGACGCTAGCTCCACCTTACAAAGCTTGCTTGAATCCGCCGTAGGGAAAAATGGTGTAAGGGAAAAAGTTGATAGTCGGCAAGAGTGCCTTAACCCGTTAGACGAAAATAGTGGATTCAGGTTTCTTAATAAAAGTGATAACTATAAGTCCGTATTCTTTGGTCAACTTATTTCATTTGAGAAGGGAAGGAGTCAGGCTCTTTTAACTATGAGTGGAGACGTATCCTTCTACGATATAAAAGCAATAACATCAAGTGAGATTGAACTTAAGGTAGAGGGTAGTGCGAGAGCTGCAGACAAAATAAGATTAAAACGTGAGTTTGTAGACTCGTTCTTATACTTTGGTGTTTATGGTAATCATATAGTTATGCTTCAGTCTAGCTCCCTTAGAGCTAGAGAGTTAGAGGATCATTTGAACTGGTTGCTTACAGAGTGTTCATTGTTGGACGACCGGTCGGCTATCATTTTACAAGATAAGCCAACAAAAGAGGCAGTTGAAAAACTAAATGCAGCCCCAGTGAAAAGTATTAAAATAGGTTCACCGATAAAAGGAAAGAGCGAACTTCAAGATACTATGGTAAGAACTGCACCTGGAGAGGAGCTCCGGAAGGTCAGATCAGTTAAGTTTATGCCTGCTGGCAAGGGCGGTGATGTAGTTGCTGCGGTTTTAGGTAAGGATTGGGTGGAGCAACTTGATCTTGGTGATGTCCTTGATGAGGCAAATCTTCAAGTAAATCTGGAGATTACATACCTAAGGAAAACAACACAAAGAGGACAGAAGGTGATAGACGCGATTGCTACCTCGCTCAGGCATTCTGAGGGAGATGATGTCACCGTGTCTCTGAAGGGGGGCGGCGTCTTGAAAGGAAATGATTTGAAACTTTCAGGCAATGTAAGCATCAAATATATTGACGGGTTGGTATATGAGGATGATCTCTACCTAAAAATGCACACTTGGCTCAGCACGAAGATTAATGTTGGTGAGCTTGACAAAGCGGACTAAAATGTAAGGCGCGAGAAATGTTTAAAAAAACAATTTTGATAACATTATCATTTTTACTAGGTAGCGCCTTATTCTACTTTTTAACATTTAAAGTTAGTGAGAGTGTACTAATTCCACTTGGTATGGTCGGGATTTTGATTATCCCTATAACGTATTGCTCGCAGGCTATATCCAAGACAAATGAGCTTAAGGAAAACACAACGCTTTCCAGTAGCGAGCTTTTCAGATTAGACTATATTGTAAACGGAAGAGTTAGGAGACTCTTTTTGTGGCTTGTTTTTTATGTTTTTGCGGCAGTTATGCTGATAATAATGAATTACTTATCTTCATCTGACATTAAGTACATCAAGCTCGGGATCTTAATTACTGGTGGTTGCTTTGGAGTGTCCTTACTCTCCGTTATTTTGATCCACAAAACAACAGTAGAGGTTTCAAACTTTAAGGCCCAACTAATCCAGCGTGATGCCAAGAAAAAAAGAAAACAGGATATGTTAAAAGAACTATCCAAAGAGTGATTAACTTTTTGAAAATTATATCTAATGAAATTAATTGCGGTGTCAATGTAGACAATCAAACCCACCTCCCGGTGGGTTTTTGCTAAATGGCCTACTTTCTCACAAATACAACTGTTGACCCTTGGCATACTTCACACCGAGAGCCGTTGTCTCTCCCTGTTCCGTCGCAGTAACTACATGGCAGCCAGTCATCGACACACAAAGCACTGCCATACACCCCAAGGCACTGTTTGCCGTTATATCTTTTGCCGCACCTGGTGTTAATTGTTGCAGCATGGGAGGTATAGACGCCGCAAGCAGTACATACAGCTATAGGTTTCATCGCTCATCTCCGGTGGTTGAAGGCGCATGAAAGCATGGCTCAGTTGATGAGTAAATAGCTGAAAAATGGATGAATAGAAGTCAATAGTAGTCCACACTTTGATTTACGCAACTTTACAAAAAAAAGGCCGCTTCCGCGACCTTGTAGCATGCTGGTTTTGCTATCTGGATTTACGTAAGTAGAGCCATAACGCATATCGCGCTTCTCATGTGCTGGAATTTTATTCAGTAGTCACAAGACTCGGTTGTCCCCCTGCTTATTTTCATCTCTTTATTGGCACAACGTAGTCGTAAGCTTGAACCACTTCAAATACCTCTTCAAAGTCTGCAAAAGGCTTATGGCTAGCTCTGCGCCATTCTCTTTTGTGATAGACATCGAGCTAATACTGGCCTTCTTCGTCTTGCCACACACAGAATGATGCAGCAGCATCGCGTTCTGGAGTTGGGTATGCCTCGTTTTCGTTCATGAAGAAGATTGCATTCCCCATGATAGTTACCTTGCGCATTTGCCGCTCCTGTTCGTAATCATCTAAAGAGTTTAGCGGGCGGGGTGGTGGCTATGCGAGTTTGACGATCTGGTGGCGCGAGTTGTTCATTAAGTAACGGGTAGAAGTCGAATAACCCATGGTGTTAGAATAGCCAGTCCGTTATCACGTCACACCATGGGTACATTTTGAATTGTGTACATATGAGTGTACATATTTGGCAGAGTGAAGCTGAATAGCGCAGATAACATCATGTAAGTAAACGATATTGTATTTCTATATGTGATCTGTCGTGTGGGTCACCACTGTAGATAAGGAATTATGAATGCCTGTTATTACTCTTCCTGACGGTAGTCAGCGTCAATACGACCATGCCGTTTCCCCGATGGATGTTGCCCGTGATATTGGCCCTGGCCTTGCCAAAGCCTGTATCGCCGGCCGCGTTAACGGTGAACTGGTCGATGCCAACGATGCCATCGAATCCGATGCACAGTTGGCCATCATTACTATCAAAGATGCCGAAGGCCTGGAAATCATGCGCCACTCCTGTGCGCACCTGCTGGGTCATGCGATCAAACAGCTGTGGCCAGACACCAAAATGGCCATTGGTCCGGTGATCGACAACGGTTTTTACTATGATGTTGACCTCGACCATACCCTGACGCAGGAAGATCTGGATCTGCTGGAGAAGCGGATGCATGAATTGGCCGACAAAGATTATGACGTCATCAAGAAAACAGTGAGCTGGCAGGAAGCCCGCGACACCTTCGCAGCCCGTGGCGAAAGCTACAAGGTGGCGATTCTGGATGAAAATATCAGCCATGACGATCGCCCAGGCCTGTATCATCACGAAGAATACGTGGATATGTGCCGTGGCCCACATGTGCCGAATATGCGTTTCTGCCACCATTTCAAACTGCAGAAAACCTCCGGTGCCTACTGGCGTGGCGACAGCAAAAACAAAATGCTGCAACGTATCTACGGCACTGCCTGGGCAGACAAGAAGCAGTTGAACGCCTACCTGCAACGCCTGGAAGAAGCGGCCAAGCGTGACCACCGCAAGATCGGCAAGCAGCTCGACCTGTATCATATGCAGGAAGAAGCCCCTGGCATGGTGTTCTGGCATAACGACGGCTGGACCATCTTCCGCGAACTGGAAGCCTTTGTGCGCATGAAGCTCAAAGAGCACCAGTATCAGGAAGTGAAAGGGCCGTTCATGATGGACCGGGTGCTGTGGGAAAAAACCGGCCACTGGGAAAACTACAAAGACGCCATGTTCACCACGTCTTCAGAGAACCGTGAATATTGCATCAAGCCGATGAACTGCCCAGGCCACGTGCAGATCTTCAATCAGGGCCTGAAGTCTTACCGTGATCTGCCGCTGCGTATGGGCGAGTTCGGTAGCTGCCATCGTAACGAACCATCAGGTTCGCTGCATGGCCTGATGCGTGTGCGTGGCTTCACCCAGGATGATGCCCATATCTTCTGTACCGAAGATCAGGTGCGTTCTGAAGTGAACGACTGCATCAAAATGGTCTACGATATGTACGGTGTCTTTGGCTTCGAAAAGATTGTGGTGAAACTGTCCACCCGTCCAGAGAAGCGCATTGGGACTGACGAAATGTGGACTCGAGCCGAAAACGATCTGGCCGCTGCGCTGACTGAAAACGGGATTCCGTTTGAATATCAGCCGGGTGAGGGCGCTTTCTACGGACCAAAAATTGAATTTACCTTGCATGATTGTTTGGATCGCGCATGGCAATGTGGTACCGTGCAACTCGATTTCTTCTTACCGGGCCGTTTAGGCGCGTCGTATGTTGGCGAAAACAACGAACGCGTGGTCCCGGTAATGATACACCGTGCTATTCTTGGCTCCATGGAGCGCTTCATCGGTATCCTTACCGAAGAATATGCCGGTTTCTACCCAACCTGGATTGCTCCAGTGCAGGTAGTGGTGATGAATATCACCGACAGCCAGTCTGATTACGTCCAGCAATTGACCAAAAAACTGCAAGATGCAGGCATTCGGGCAAAAGCGGACTTGAGAAACGAGAAGATTGGCTTTAAAATTCGCGAACATACTTTACGACGGGTTCCATACATGTTGGTGTGCGGTGATAAAGAGGTCGAATCAGGCAAAGTTGCCGTTCGTACCCGCCGTGGCAAAGACCTGGGGAGCCTGGACGTACAAGAAGTCGTAGACAAGCTGCTACATGAGATACGCAGCCGAAGTCTTCATCAACTGGAGGAATAAAGTATTAAAGGCGGAAAACGAGTTCAACCGGCGCGTCCAAATCGCATTAACAAAGAAATTCGCGCGCAAGAAGTTCGCCTAACCGGCGTCGATGGCGAGCAGATTGGTATTGTCAGTCTGAATGAAGCTCTTGAAAAAGCTGAGGAAGCGGGTGTTGATTTAGTAGAGATCAGCCCAAATGCCGAACCGCCAGTTTGCCGGATCATGGATTACGGCAAATTCCTCTACGAGAAGAGCAAGTCGACAAAAGAACAGAAGAAGAAGCAAAAAGTTATCCAGGTTAAGGAAATCAAATTCCGTCCTGGCACCGATGATGGCGACTATCAGGTCAAACTACGCAACCTGATTCGCTTTCTGGAAGACGGCGATAAAGCCAAGATCACCCTGCGTTTCCGTGGGCGTGAAATGGCGCACCAGCAGATCGGTATGGAAGTGCTTAACCGCGTCCGTAAAGACCTGTGTGAAGATATTGATCTGGCAGTGGTCGAATCCTTCCCAACAAGGATCGAAGGCCGTCAGATGATTATGGTGCTCGCACCCAAGAAGAAACAGTAAGGCTTCCAAGTAATCGAACCCGCGCCGTGCAAGCGTGCGTGGGTTTTATTCGCCTCACTGATTCGTTGTTTAACAATGCGAAGTGGATTTAATTAACATGCCAAAGATTAAAACTGTACGTGGTGCAGCCAAGCGCTTCAAAAAGACCGGCAGCGGTGGTTTTAAGCGCAAACATGCTAACCTGCGTCATATTCTGACCAAAAAAGCAACCAAGCGTAAACGTCATCTGCGTCCGAAAGGCATGGTGTCTAAAAACGATCTGGTCCTGGTTATCGCGTGCCTGCCGTACGCATAAGCCACATTTTTTGAATCTAGAATAAGACTTTAGGAGAGAGCATATGGCTCGCGTAAAACGTGGTGTAATTGCACGCGCACGTCACAAGAAAATACTGAAACAAGCGAAAGGTTACTACGGTGCCCGTTCGCGCGTTTATCGTGTTGCCTTCCAGGCAGTAATCAAAGCAGGTCAGTATGCTTACCGTGACCGTCGTCAACGTAAGCGTCAGTTCCGTCAGCTGTGGATTGCACGTATCAACGCAGCTGCTCGTCAGAACGGCTTGTCTTACAGCAAATTCATTAACGGCTTGAAAAAAGCTTCTATTGAAATTGACCGTAAGATCCTGGCTGACATCGCAGTATTCGACAAAGTGGCCTTTGGCGCACTGGTTGAAAAAGCGAAAGCAGCACTGGCGTAAGCTAGTTGAAAAGAGGGAGCTTGCTCCCTCTTTTACTGTTTGTTCCCAATACAGATATTGACTTTTTTGGCTGGCGCTTTAACACTGGTTGCCACTCTATCGACAAGGTATCACCAACATGCACGCTGTTATTTTCCGCTTCTTTTTTTACTTTAGCGCCTGACTTCAGGAGGCTTTGCGCGTAAGAAAAGAAACGGAAAGTAGCGCCCAAGCCTCCCAAGTGGAGGCTTTTTTGTTTTTGGCCACCTTCTGCGCCTTTCGGGCTCGCGGCACTTGCTTGGCTACGACTTGAAATTCTTTGAAGATCAACCAAAGGCGTGTTGGAATAATAGATAACAATTACTTAGGGCCACAAGGCCAGAGGAAGAGGAAAGCAATGTCACATCTCGCAGAGCTGGTTGCCAACGCCAAGGCAGCCGTAGAAGATGCCCAAGATGTTGCCGCGTTGGATTTGGTACGCGTCGAATATTTTGGCAAGAAAGGTCATTTTACCTTACAGATGCAGTCCCTGCGTGAAGTGCCAGCGGAAGATCGCCCGGCAGCCGGGGCGGTGATCAACCAGGCAAAACAGGAAGTTCAGGATGCACTGAACGCGCGTAAGAACGCATTGGAGTCTGCGGTGCTGAACGCCCGCCTGGCGGCGGAGACCATCGACGTCTCGCTGCCGGGACGTCGCCTGGAGAACGGTGGCCTGCACCCGGTCACTCGCACCATCGATCGTATCGAAACCTTCTTTGGCGAACTGGGCTTCTCGGTAGAGACCGGCCCGGAAATCGAAGACGACTACCATAACTTCGACGCGCTGAATATCCCTGGGCATCACCCGGCGCGTGCCGACCACGATACCTTCTGGTTTGACGCGACGCGCCTGCTGCGTACCCAAACTTCTGGCGTGCAGATCCGCACCATGAAGAACCAGCAGCCACCGATCCGCATCATCGCGCCGGGCCGCGTGTATCGTAACGACTACGATCAGACACATACCCCGATGTTCCACCAGATGGAAGGGCTGATCGTCGACAAGGACATCAGCTTCACCAACCTGAAAGGGACGCTGCACGATTTCCTGAACAACTTCTTTGAAGAAGACCTGCAGGTTCGTTTCCGTCCTTCCTATTTCCCGTTCACCGAACCTTCTGCCGAAGTGGATGTAATGGGCAAAAACGGTAAGTGGCTGGAAGTGTTGGGTTGCGGCATGGTGCACCCGAACGTACTGCGCAACGTGGGCATCGACCCTGAAATCTATTCAGGCTTTGCCTTCGGTATGGGTATGGAGCGCCTGACGATGCTGCGTTACGGCGTCACCGATCTGCGTGCGTTCTTCGAAAACGATCTGCGTTTCCTCAAACAGTTTAAGTAAGGCGGGAATATCACATGAAATTCAGTGAACTCTGGTTGCGCGAGTGGGTAAACCCGGCCATCAGCAGCGAAGCATTATCCGATCAAATCACCATGGCTGGCCTGGAAGTAGACGGTGTTGAACCGGTGGCTGGCGTATTCAACGGTGTGGTCGTGGGCCACGTGGTGGAGTGCGGTCAGCACCCGAACGCCGATAAACTGCGCGTCACCAAAGTCGATGTGGGCGGTGAACGCCTGTTAGACATCGTTTGTGGCGCGCCAAACTGCCGTGCTGGCCTGAAAGTAGCCGTTGCTACCGTCGGTGCTGTGCTGCCGGGCGACTTCAAAATCAAAGCCGCCAAGCTGCGTGGCGAGCCTTCTGAAGGCATGCTGTGTTCGTTCTCAGAGCTGGCGATTTCAGACGATCATGACGGTATCATCGAGCTGCCGGCAGATGCGCCGATCGGCACCGATATCCGTGACTATCTGCAATTGAACGATAGCGCGATCGAAATCAGCGTCACGCCGAATCGTGCCGATTGCCTGGGCATCATTGGCGTCGCGCGCGACGTTGCCGTGCTGAACCAACTGCCACTTACCGAGCCGGATATGAGCCAGGTAACTGCCACCATTACCGACACCCTGCCAATCCATGTAGAAGCCCCTCAGGCCTGCCCACGTTACCTTGGCCGCGTAGTGAAAGGTATCAACGTGAAGGCACCTTCACCGCTGTGGATGCGTGAGAAACTGCGCCGCGCCGGTATTCGTTCGATTGATGCCGTGGTCGATGTGACCAACTACGTGCTAATGGAACTGGGTCAGCCAATGCATGCTTTCGACCTCAATCGTATTGAGGGCGGTATCGTGGTGCGTATGGCCCGCGAAGGTGAAACCCTGCGCCTGCTGGATGGTAACGAAGCCAAACTGCAGGCAGACACCCTGGTGATTGCCGATCAGCAAAAAGCGCTGGCCATGGGCGGCATCTTTGGTGGTGAGCACTCTGGCGTGAATGACGATACCCAGGATGTGCTGCTGGAGTGTGCTTTCTTCAACCCGCTGTCGATTACTGGCCGTGCTCGCCGCCATGGCCTGCATACCGATGCTTCACATCGTTACGAGCGTGGCGTAGACCCGGCACTGCAACATAAAGCGCTGGAACGTGCTACACGCCTGCTGATCGACATCTGCGGTGGTCAGGCTGGCCCAATCATTGACGTTAGTGATGAGAGCGCCTTACCGAAGCGTGCCACCATTGCGCTGCGCCGTGAAAAGTTGGACCGCCTGATTGGACACGTAGTGCCAAGCGAGCAGGTGAGCGATATTCTGCGTCGCCTGGGTTGCCAGGTTACAGCACAGGGCGACAACTGGCTGGCGGTGGCGCCAAGCTGGCGTTTCGATATGGAGATCGAAGAAGATTTGGTGGAAGAAGTGGCCCGTGTCTATGGCTACAACAACATCCCGGATGTGCCAGTACGCGCCGATCTGGTGATGACCAAACACCGCGAATCCGATCTGACCCTGAAGCGCGTGAAGACCATGTTGGTCGATCATGGCTATCAGGAAGCAATTACTTACAGTTTTGTTGACCCGAAAGTGCAGGCGTTGCTGCACCCTGGTGAAGAAGCCCTGATCCTGCCAAGCCCTATCTCGGTAGAGATGTCTGCGATGCGTCTGTCACTGTGGACCGGCCTGCTCTCGGCGGTGGTATATAACCAGAATCGCCAGCAAACTCGGGTGCGCCTGTTTGAGAGCGGGTTGCGCTTTGTCCCTGATACTGCGGCAAATCTGGGTATCCGCCAGGATGTCATGCTGGCTGGCGTGATTGCAGGGCATACCCATGATGAGCATTGGGATCTGGCAAGAAAGCCGGTGGACTTCTATGATTTGAAAGGGGATCTGGAATCGGTATTGGAGCTGACCGGTAAATTATCCGAAATTCAGTTCAAGGCAGAGTCCAATCCCGCCCTGCATCCTGGGCAAAGTGCGGCCATTTATTTACACGGCGAGCGTGTCGGTTTCATCGGTGTAGTTCACCCAGAACTTGAACGTAAACTGGATCTTAACGGCCGTACTGTGGTATTTGAATTGGAGTGGAACAAGCTCGCAAGCCGCGCCGTGCCTCAGGCCCGTGAGGTTTCTCGCTTCCCTGCAAACCGCCGCGATATCGCCGTTGTAGTGGCTGAAAACGTTGCCGCAGAAGATATTTTGGCAGAGTGTAAGAAAGTTGGCGCAAATCAGGTAGTTGGCGTAAACTTGTTTGATGTGTACCGTGGCAAGGGCGTAGCTGAGGGTTATAAGAGCCTGGCTATCAGTCTGGTGTTGCAGGATACCGCCCGTACACTGGAAGAAGAGGAGATTGCCGCTACCGTTGCAAAATGTGTAGAGGCTCTAAAACAGCGATTCCAAGCATCCTTGAGGGATTGAACCTATGGCGCTTACTAAAGCTGAAATGTCAGAACACCTGTTTGAGAAGCTAGGGCTTAGCAAACGGGATGCCAAAGACCTGGTAGAACTGTTCTTTGAAGAGGTCCGTCGAGCTCTGGAGAATGGGGAACAGGTTAAGCTGTCTGGTTTTGGCAATTTTGATTTGCGAGACAAGAACCAACGTCCGGGACGCAACCCGAAAACCGGTGAGGACATTCCGATTACGGCGCGCCGCGTGGTCACTTTCCGTCCGGGACAGAAACTGAAAAGCCGGGTGGAGAACGCCAGCCCGAAAGAGTAGGTTACACAACGCCAAAAAGGCCGCGCAAGCGGCCTTTTTCTTTGGGCGGTTTACCAACCTGCTGCATGCTGTTCCCGGCTATTATCATCATCGCCTCGATGATCGGCAGTGCCAGCCGCTGCTTTCCCCACCATTCGTTCACTCAGTCCTTCCCCTAAACGCCCGAACCTCCTACTATTTGCTGCAAGACGTTATTTTCAGGCCGCTATCGGCCAGTAGGGAAGTTGTGTAGTTATGCCGAGCAGTCAGACCTTCACTTTGTTACAACAGCATCAACACCGCTGCGATAAACGCTATTTGACCTGGCTGACGCTGGGCGTCGTGCTGGCATTTGCCTTCAGTCTGAGCGCCGGGGATCTGTGGATCTGGCCTGCGCAGTGGTTGAGTGAGCCTGCACAGCTGTTTGTCTGGCAATTGCGCCTGCCACGAGCGCTTGCGGTGATGCTGGTGGGGGCAAGCCTGGCGGTGGCAGGTGCGGCGATGCAGGCTCTGTTTGAGAACCCGCTGGCGGAACCTGGATTGCTTGGCGTATCCAACGGTGCCGGAGTGGCGCTGGTGCTGACGGTGCTGTTCGGCAATGGCCTGCTGCCGGTGGCGCTGATGAGCATGAACGCCATCGCAGGCGCCCTGGTGATGACCTTCCTGTTGCTGATTTTTGCCCGCCGTCGCCGGTTGAGCAACGCACGCTTGCTGCTGGTGGGGGTAGCGCTGGGGATTGTGTGCAGCGCGATTATGACTTGGGCCGTCTATTTCAGTTCGAGCCTTGACCTGCGGCAGTTAATGTACTGGATGATGGGCGGCTTCGGCGGGGTGGATTGGCGGCAGAAATGGCTGTTGTTAGCCCTGTTGCCGGCGCTGCTGTGGTTATGCGCGCAAGGCAAGGTGCTGAACTTGATGACGCTTGGCGAAATGCAGGCCCGGCAGTTGGGCCTCTCTCTGCACGTTTGGCGTAATCTGCTGGTGCTGGCCATCGGCTGGCTGGTGGGCACCAGTGTGGCCCTGGCGGGCGTGATTGGCTTTGTCGGCCTGGTGATCCCGCATATTTTGCGTCTCAGCGGTTTGACCAACCAACGTTACCTGCTGCCTGGCTGCGCCTTGGCAGGCGCGGGCGTATTGTTAGTGGCGGACGTGGTGGCGCGGATTGCGCTGTTTTCGGCGGAATTACCCATCGGCGTGGTCACTGCAACGCTGGGGGCCCCTCTTTTTATCTGGTTACTGGCGCGGACAAAAAGCGTAAGGTAAACAGGCTGTCGGTAATGTCCGGCGGCGTTTTTCTGTCTCACCTGCAAATAAAACCAAAGGAAAACATCTGATGAGCAACCCCATTTATGCCATTCCTCTGCAAACCATTGAGAACCAATCTATCACGCTGAACGCCTATGCAGGTAAGGTACTGCTGGTGGTCAATGTGGCGTCGGAATGCGGCCTGACCAAGCAATACGAAGGTCTGGAAATGCTTTATGAAACCTGGCGTGAGCAGGGTTTTGCGGTGTTGGGTTTCCCCTCCAATGAGTTTCTTGGCCAGGAGCCGGGCAGCAATGAAGAGATCCTGGCGTTTTGCCGTGGCACCTTTGGCGTCCAGTTCCCGATGTTTGCCAAAATTGAAGTTAATGGGGAGGGCCGTCATCCGCTGTATCGGGAACTGATTGCCGCACAGCCACAGGCCGTCGCACCAGAAGGCAGTGGTTTCTTGGAGCGGATGAGCAGCAAAGGCCGTGCGCCGAAGCACACCGGCGATATCCTGTGGAACTTTGAGAAATTCTTGATTGGCCGTGATGGTCAGGTGATCCAACGCTTCTCGCCTGATATGGCACCAGAAGATCCACAAGTGTCCGAGGCCATCAAACAGGCTTTGGCCAAGTAAAGGAGCGAACAGAACCATGCTGCAACTCAGTGAGGTAGGGGTAGAAGGGCGATTAGTGCCGTTTTCTGGGCAGATCGCCGCTGGGTTGCAGGTGCACCTGATCGGCCCTAACGGCGCAGGAAAAAGCACGTTGTTGGCCAGATTGGCGGGAATGTTGCCAGGGCTTGGCGAAGTTCGGCTGTCTGGGCGTTTGCTGGAAGCGTATACGGGGAATGAACTAGCAAGACACCGGGCTTATCTGTGCCAGCAGCAGCCTCCGGTTGCGCTAATGCCGGTATTTCAATATCTCGCCTTACATCAGCCCGCCGGCGCGGAAGAAAGCGAGCTGGAAAAAGCCATCCTGTATTTGGCACATAGCCTAAAGCTGGCGGATAAATTATCCCGCATGTTGACTCAACTCTCTGGGGGGGAATGGCAACGGGTGCGGCTGGCCGCAGTGTTGTTACAGGTTTGGCCGACGGTCAACCCGCTTAGCCAATTACTGCTGCTCGATGAACCGACCAACAGTCTGGATGTGGCGCAAAAGGTGGCGCTCGATCGCCTGCTGCGCGAATTTTGCCAAAGTGGCCGCAGCGCCCTGGTCTGTGCTCACGATCTTAATCATACCTTGCAACAGGCTGATCGGGTCTGGTTGCTGCAATCAGGACGGTTGGTCGCCGAGGGGGACACCCACGAGGTCATGGAGCCGGGGTTATTATCCAAGGTTTATGACGTGGATTTTCATCTGCAGGCGGTGGGAGAACAGCGCTGGATTATGACCAAAACGGCCTAGCGGTGTTTACACGTTATTTAACCGATAAAATGTAGTTAAACGAAAAGTAAACATGCTCGATATAATTTCCCAATAAGGGTATGAATCCTGCGGGTAATCTCACAAAATAACATGGTAAATGCACGATTACCTGCTAGGCTGAACGGGTTGAATAAGGATTAAGTAAAAAATTATAAATACATAACCTGATGATTACAAAGCTAATAATTACTTCCTTGATGGAAGGGGTTTTACAAAAGGTTTCCTGATAATAATTTCTTCCTTAAGGTTTAGTTAAGCTTGTCCACGTACATTGCAGTTAATCCACCAGTGATCATTCGTTGCGGCGTTTACTATTCGTTAAATGTAAAAGTCATACAGTGGCTTAAAGAAAATCGAGACGTTTGGGGTTTAATTATGGATCAATTCCTGCCTTTTTCACGCCCGGCAATTGGGGATGAAGAAATTGCGGCGGTAGAAAAGGTGTTGCGTTCGGGCTGGATCACCACCGGACCGCAAAATCAGCAGTTGGAAAGTGAGTTTTGCCGAACCTTCGGCTGCAAGCATGCGGTTGCTGTCTGCTCTGCAACGGCGGGGATGCACCTTACCTTGATGGCTCTGGGGATCGGGCCAGGGGATGAAGTCATTACTCCCTCTCAAACTTGGGTTTCCACTCTCAATATGATCGAATTGCTTGGCGCTACGCCGGTGATGATCGATGTTGACCGTGACACGTTAATGGTCAGCGCAGCCGATGTTGGGGCGGCCATCACCGCACGTACCAAAGCGATTATTCCCGTTCACTATGCAGGTGCACCATTACCGATGGATGCACTGCGTGCAGTCGCCCAACGCCACAATATCCCCTTGATAGAAGATGCCGCTCACGCCGTGGGTAGTCGTTACAATGGTGAATGGGTGGGTGCACGGGGTACTGCCATTTTCTCTTTCCACGCCATCAAAAACCTGACCTGTGCGGAAGGTGGCCTGATCGCGACCGATGACGATGAGCTGGCCGATCGTGTCCGTTGTCTGAAGTTCCACGGTTTGGGTGTTGACGCTTTTGACCGCCAACTGCAGGGGCGTAAGCCGCAGGCAGAAGTGGTTGAACCTGGTTATAAATACAACCTGTCAGATATTCATGCGGCGATCGCCGTGGTACAGCTGGCGCGTTTGCCAGAGCTTAACGCCCGGCGCCAGGTGTTGGCGGAACGTTACCTGACCGCGCTGCAAGACTCGCCTTTCCAGCCGTTGGGGTTACCAGATTATCCGCACGATCATGCCTGGCATCTGTTTATGGTGCGTGTTGATGAACAACGTTGCGGCATTGGGCGCGATCAACTGATGGAACGGCTGAAAGAAGTTGGGGTAGGCACCGGTCTGCATTTCCGCGCCGCCCATACGCAAAAATTCTACCGCGAACGTTACCCACAGCTGTCACTGCCCAATACCGAATGGAACTCGGCACGCCTGTGCACTTTACCGTTGTTCCCAGATATGACCGAAGCCGATGTCGATCGCGTGGTCAATGCCTTGTCTTCCGTATTGGAGTATTCCCGTGCCTCGCGCTGAACCTATTAGCAAAGTTTCGGTGGTGATCCCGGTGTATAACGAGCAGGAGAGTTTACCTGCCTTGTTGGAGCGCACCACCGCCGCCTGTAAACAACTATTGCAACCTTATGAAATTATTCTGATTGACGATGGCAGCAGCGACAACTCTGCCGCCATGCTGACCGCTGCGGCGGAACAACCAGGCAGTTGCATTATTGCCGTGCTGCTGAACCGTAACTACGGCCAGCATTCCGCCATCATGGCGGGTTTCAATCAGGTCAGCGGCGATCTGGTGATCACCCTGGATGCCGATCTGCAAAATCCGCCGGAGGAAATCCCCCGTCTGGTCAGCGTTGCGGAAGAGGGTTATGACGTGGTAGGTACCGTGCGTGCCAACCGTCAGGACTCCTGGTTCCGCAAGACGGCCTCCCGCATGATCAATATGATGATCCAGCGCGCGACCGGTAAATCCATGGGCGACTATGGATGCATGTTGCGTGCCTATCGCCGTCATATCATTGAGGCGATGCTGCATTGCCATGAGCGCAGTACCTTTATTCCGATCCTGGCCAACACCTTTGCTCGTCGTACCACGGAGATCGAGGTGCGTCACGCTGAACGCGAGTTCGGTGACTCCAAATATAGCCTGATGAAGCTGATCAACCTGATGTATGACCTGATCACCTGCCTGACTACCACGCCGTTGCGTCTACTCAGCGTGGTGGGCAGCGTGATTGCGCTGTCGGGCTTCGTGCTGGCGGTGTTGTTGATCGTGCTGCGCTTGGTCCTGGGGCCGGAATGGGCGGCAGGCGGAGTGTTCACATTGTTTGCGGTGTTATTCACCTTTATCGGTGCACAGTTTGTCGGTATGGGATTGTTAGGGGAGTACATCGGCCGGATTTATAACGACGTCCGCGCTCGTCCCCGCTATTTTGTCCAGAAAGTGGTCGGTGCTAAACCAACCCAAAATACTCAGGAAGAAGAATGATGAAAGCTATTGTATTTGCATACCATGATATCGGCTGCGCAGGTTTGAAAGCGCTGACAGAAGCGGGCTATGATGTACAGGCCGTATTTACCCATACCGATGATCCAGGTGAAAACAACTTCTTCTCTTCCGTTGCTCGTCAGGGTGCTGAACTGGAGCTGCCGGTGTATGCACCGGAAGATGTCAATCATCCGCTGTGGGTGGAGCGTATCCGTGAGATGCAACCGGATATTATTTTCTCATTCTACTACCGCAATATGTTGAGTGATGAGATCCTTGCTCTGGCTCCTAAAGGTGGTTTTAACCTGCATGGTTCACTGTTGCCACGCTACCGTGGCCGCGCACCGATCAACTGGGCGCTGGTGAACGGCGAAACCGAAACCGGCGCTACGCTGCACAAGATGGTTAAACGCCCGGATGCCGGCGATATCGTTGGTCAGCATAAAGTGGCGATTTCCGAGCAGGACACTGCGCTGACGCTGCACAAAAAGGTGTTGGAAGCGGCGCAGGTGGTATTGAAAGAACAATTGCCGAAACTGAAAGACGGCACGGCTAGCTTAACTGAGCAAAACGAAGCGGATGCCAGCTATTTTGGCCGCCGTACTGCTGCTGACGGTGAGATCCAGTGGCACAAGTCTGCTCATGAAATCAACAACCTGGTGCGTGCCGTCACCGAACCTTATCCGGGCGCCTTCAGCTATCTGGGTCAGCGCAAGGTGATCGTTTGGCGCGCACGAGTGCTGGATACCTCGCATGATAAGCAGCCTGGCACGGTGCTGAGCACCACCCCACTGGTAATTGCCTGTGGTGAAGGTGCGCTGGAAATCGTGGCTGGCCAGAGCGAGTCTGGTTTGTATGTGCAAGGCAGCCGCCTGGCAGCGGAAATGGGCATGGTGAGCGACGTACGTCTGGCTGCCAAGCCAAGCTCTGTGATGAAGCGCCGGACCCGCGTGCTGATCCTGGGCGTTAACGGCTTTATCGGTAACCATCTCACTGAACGTCTGCTGCGCGAAGATCGTTATGATATCTATGGCCTGGATATCGGCTCTGATGCCATCAGCCGTTTCCTGGATAATCCACGCTTCCATTTTGTGGAAGGAGATATCAGCATTCATTCGGAGTGGATCGAATATCACATCAAGAAGTGCGACGTGGTACTGCCGCTGGTGGCGATCGCTACACCGATCGAATACACCCGTAATCCACTGCGCGTGTTCGAGCTGGATTTCGAAGAAAACCTGAAAATCGTTCGCGACTGCGTGAAATACAACAAACGCATCATCTTCCCGTCCACTTCAGAAGTTTATGGTATGTGCGACGATAAAGAGTTTGATGAGGACACCTCGCGCCTGATCGTCGGGCCAATCAATAAACAGCGCTGGATCTATTCGGTCTCCAAACAGCTGTTGGACCGGGTTATCTGGGCTTATGGGGCTAAAGAAGGCCTGAAGTTCACGCTGTTCCGTCCGTTTAACTGGATGGGGCCACGCCTGGACAACCTGGATGCGGCACGTATCGGCTCATCGCGCGCGATTACCCAGTTGATCCTGAATCTGGTCGAAGGCTCACCGATCAAGCTGGTAGACGGTGGGGCGCAGAAACGTTGCTTTACCGATATTAACGACGGTATTGAAGCGCTGTATCGCATTATTGAAAACCGCGATGGCCAATGTGATGGTCAGATCGTCAACATCGGCAACCCAACCAACGAAGCCAGTATTCGTGAGCTGGCGGAAATGCTGCTGGCCAGCTTCAATGAACATCCGTTGCGCGGCAATTTCCCGCCGTTTGCCGGTTTCAAGGACGTGGAAAGCAGCAGCTATTACGGCAAAGGGTATCAGGACGTTGAGCACCGTACGCCAAGCATCAAGAACGCGCGCCGCCTGCTGGGCTGGCAGCCGACGATCGCCATGCAGCAAACCGTTGCCGAAACTCTGGACTACTTCCTGCGTACCACGGTAAAGGAAGGTGATGGTGCATGAGGAAGGTCGGCCTGCGAGTTGATGTAGACACCTTTAGCGGTACCCGTGAAGGGGTGCCGCGCCTGCTGGAACTGTTTGCCAAGTACGATATTCAGGCCAGCTTCTTCTTCAGCGTCGGGCCGGACAACATGGGGCGCCACTTGTGGCGCCTGCTTCGTCCCCAATTCCTGCTGAAAATGCTACGTTCCAAGGCCGCCTCTCTGTACGGCTGGGATATCCTGCTGGCGGGGACCGCGTGGCCTGGAAGGAATATTTCCCGATCTTTGGGGCCGTTGATGAAACGCACGTTGGAGATGGGCCACGAAGTGGGTTTGCATGCCTGGGATCATCAAGGGTGGCAGGCCAAGGTGGGGAAGTGGTCCAAACCCGAGTTGACGCGTCAGGTTCAACTGGGCGTTGATGCGCTGGCAAACGCGATCGGTCAACCGGTCCGATTTTCGGCGGTGGCGGGGTGGCGTGCCGATCAGCGCGTGGTGGAGGTAAAGCAAGGTTTTGATTTCGAGTACAACAGTGATTGCCGTGGCACCCATCCGTTCCGTCCGCTATTAGAGAACGGCCAGCCGGGCACGGTGCAAATCCCTGTGACGCTCCCCACCTTTGATGAGGTGATTGGCCGTGAAACCAGCATGGCGGATTTCAATGATTATATTCTGCGAGCGATAGAAAACGATCGTGGGGTGCCGGTGTACACCATACATACCGAGGTGGAAGGTATGTCGCAGTCGGCCATGTTCGAACAGCTGTTACAGCGCGCAAAACAGCAAGGCATCGAGTTTTGCCTGCTGAGCGCATTGCTGCCCCAAGACATGTCATCACTGCCGCTAGGCCACATTACTCGCGCACCATTTCCTGGCCGAGAAGGCTGGTTGGGTTATCAAACCGAAGTTGGGGGAGAAAAGGTTTCATGAAAGCGTTGAAAGGATCCTGGGCCATCGTATTGGCCATTTTTTTTGCCCTGGTGTATCTGTTGCCGGTGAATGGGCGGTTGCTGTGGCAGCCGGATGAAACCCGCTACGCCGAAATCAGCCGTGAAATGCTGGCGCGCGGAGATTGGGTTGTGCCTAACCTGCTCGGCCTGCGCTATTTTGAAAAGCCGGTCGCCGGTTACTGGTTTAACAACGTTAGCCAGTGGTTGTTCGGCGATAGCAACTTTGCCGTGCGCTTTGGTTCGATATTCAGCACCGGTATGACCGCCTTGCTGGTCTTTGCCCTGGCCTGGCTGATGTGGAAAAATGCGCGTCGTGCCAGCCTGGCTGTGCTGATCTTCCTGTCGATGGTGCTGGTATTCAGTATCGGTACTTACAGCGTCCTCGATCCGATGATCTCGCTGTGGCTGACGGCAGCCATGGTCAGCTATTACCTGACACTGAAAGCCACCACCGCCAAAGGTAAGCTGGGGGGCTATGTGTTGCTCGGGCTGGCCTGTGGCATGGGGTTTATGACCAAAGGCTTTCTGGCGCTGGCGGTGCCGGTGATTGCCGTTATCCCCATTGTTATTCAGCAGCGTAAAGTCAAAGATCTGTTCTGCTATGGGCCAGTGGCGATCGTGGTGGCGGTACTGCTCAGCCTGCCGTGGGCGCTGGCGGTGGCCCAACGTGAGCCGGACTATTGGAACTACTTCTTCTGGGTAGAGCATATTCAACGCTTTGCCGAAGACAATGCCCAGCATAGGGCACCCTTCTGGTATTACATCCCGATCCTGATTGCTGCGGTACTGCCGTGGTTGGGGTTATTGCCTGGTTCCTTGCTCAAGGGATGGCGTGAACGAGTGCAGCGCCCGGAGCTGTTTTTCCTGTTGAGCTGGGTGGTGATGCCGCTGATCTTCTTCAGCATCGCCAAAGGCAAGCTGCCTACCTATATTCTGCCTTGCATGGCGCCGTTGGCACTGCTGATGGCGGCTTACGCCGAGGATTGCGCAGGGCAGTTACGTACTCGGGTCTTCAAGGTGAATGCTCTACTGAATGGCCTGTTTGGTCTGATTGGCATTATCGCGTTGTTGCTCGTTAGCTCCGGCGTGTTACATAAAGTACATCTGTTTACTGCCGATGAGTGGCCGAAAATCGTGCTCGGTCTGATAGCCTTTGGTGGTTGGCTGCTGTTTGCCGTGATTTCCGCTCGTGATAACGCGAAACGCTGGACCTGGGCGGCCGCCTGCCCGCTGCTGCTTTGTCTGTTGATCGGCTACGCTATTCCACAGCAGGTGATCGACTCCAAGCAGCCGCAAAACTTTATTCGTGACAATATCGCCACGCTTAGCCAGAGCCAGTTTGTGTTGGCCGATCGCGTGGGTATTGCCGCTGGCCTGGCCTGGGAACTGAAACGCAGCGATGTGCTGATGTACGGTGAAAAAGGTGAGCTCACTTATGGCTTGGCCTATCCCGATGCACGTGGCCACTATATCGACGAAGAAGATTTTGCTGGCTGGTTGGCTCAGGCTCGTAAACAGGGGGATGTGTCACTGGTAATGCAACTCTCCCGTGGTGAGCACGTGCCGACAGATTTGCCACTGCCAGACAGCGTGGTCGAGATGCATCGCATGGCATTGGTATGGTATAAGCAGCAACCATGATGGCGTATTTTTTGGTGATCCTGGTTAGCCTGTTCACCTGTGCGGGGCAACTGTGTCAGAAACAGGCTGCCCTTACATGGCAACAGGCTGACGATCGGAGGCGGGCTTTAACGCTGCGCTGGTTGGCGCTGGCGGTGCTGCTAATGGGGCTGGGCATGCTGGTGTGGCTAAATGTGTTGCAGCGCCTGCCGCTCAGCCTGGCCTATCCGATGCTGAGCCTCAATTTTGTCCTGGTGACGCTGGCGGCACGCTGGTTGTTCAACGAGCCGACTACGGTGCGTCACTGGTGCGGCGTGGCGTCGATCATGCTGGGGATCCTGCTGATGAGCCTGCAATCATGAAAGGTTATCTTTGGGGGGCGGGGAGCGTTCTGTTAGTGACGTTGGCCCAGTTGCTGATGAAATGGGGCATGGGACAAATCCCGCTGTTATCCTTTGCCGATGTTACCTGGCCGTTACTCAACCAGTACGGAATGGCCTTGATAGCGGTGGCCGTTGGCATCTTCGGCTATGCATTATCAATGCTGTGCTGGTTCTTCGCGCTACATTATCTGCCGCTGAACCGGGCTTATCCGCTACTGAGCGTCAGTTATGCACTAGTTTACCTGGCGGCGGTGGTCCTGCCCTGGTTTAATGAATCTGCCACCTTGTTCAAAACGCTGGGGACGCTGTTTATTCTGTTTGGCGTGTGGTTGATTAACAGCCATCGGGTGGCAAAAAACCGTTAATAGCGGAAAAAACGCTGCCGATTCGAATATCTCATGGACAAAACTTGCCTTTTTATTAACTTGAGCGATAAATTAATGCCAAACAGCATTCTCCTTACCTGGGGTGGCGTGGTGAAATATCGCAGGCGGTTGATCCGCTTCGGTGTTCAAGTGAAAGGTAAAATGCGATGCGTGTGTGGTTTCTATTAGCCAGTTTAATTCTCGCCGGTTGCAGCAGCCATGCGCCGCCGCCGAGTGGCCGTTTGTCCGATTCCATCGTGGTGGTAGCGCAATTGAACGAGCAACTGCGTCAATGGTATGGGACCCCGTATCGCTATGGCGGGTTAGATCGCGGCGGTGTCGACTGTTCCGGTTTTGTCTATCGCACCTTCAGCGATCGTTTTGATATGCAATTACCGCGATCCACGGCGCAGCAAACCGGGTTGGGGACCAAAGTCTCGCGCGACGAGCTGATGCCGGGCGATCTGGTGTTCTTTAAAACCGGCAGCGGAGAGAATGGCTTGCATGTGGGGATCTACGATACCAACGACGAGTTTATTCATGCTTCTACCAGCAAAGGCGTGACGCGTTCCTCACTCAACAACGTCTATTGGCGCAAGGTGTACTGGCAGGCGCGCCGGATTTAACGCCCCAAACCTCCTATCTGGTGTATTATGGCAGCACTGCATGATTAGGTGACTGCCATGAATTCCTTACGTTTATTGATTTCCGATTCCTACGATCCCTGGTTTAATCTGGCGGTTGAAGAGTGCATCTTCCGCGAAATGACCACGCAAAAAATCCTCTTCCTGTGGCGTAATGCCGAAACCGTGGTGATCGGCCAGTCGCAGAACCCGTGGAAAGAGTGCAATACCCGGCGGATGGAGCAGGATGGCATTCGTCTGGCCCGGCGCAGCAGCGGCGGCGGGGCGGTGTTTCACGACCTGGGCAATACCTGCTTTACCTTTATGGCCGGTAAGCCCGGCTACGATAAAACCGTTTCTACCGGCATTATTCTGTCGGCGCTGAAACAGCTGGGTGTTGATGCTTCGGCTTCCGGACGTAACGATTTGGTGGTTGAAACGGCCGACGGAGTGCGCAAGATCTCCGGCTCAGCCTACCGCGAAACTCAGGATCGTGGTTTTCATCACGGTACGCTGCTGTTGAATGCCGATCTCAATCGCCTGGCGGATTATCTCAATCCCGATCCGAAAAAATTGCAGGCGAAAGGCATCACCTCTGTGCGCTCCAGGGTCGCCAACCTGGCCGAGTTTGTGCCAGAAATCGACCATCAGCAGGTTTGTGACGCCGTCATTCAGGCTTTCTTCGCCCATTATGGTGAAACGGCACAGCCGGAAGTGATCTCCCTGCATGTCTTCCCAGACCTGCCTGATTTTGCCCAGCAATTTGCCAAGCAGAGCAGTTGGGAATGGAATTTTGGCAAAGCGCCAGCGTTTAGCCACTTGCTGAATGAGCGCTTTACCTGGGGTGGGATTGATATCTTCTTTGACGTGGAGAAGGGCGCGATTGTACGCGCGCAGATCTTCACCGATAGCCTTAACCCTGCGCCATTACAGACTTTGGCCGAAAAGCTGGTGGGCTGTGCCTATCGCAGCGAAGCGTTGGCAGACTGTTGTGCACAGCTGGTAGCGCAATATCCGCAGCAGGAGAGCGAACTTAGTGAGTTGCGGCGTTGGCTGTTGGAAACCATTAAGTAGTGCTGCGTGGTAAATAAGTTGGGAATTTTATTAATAAAATCAGGTGGTCGCTGCATCACCTGACCGTTGAACATAAAAAATAATTCACCTATTGCGTAAAGCCTCTAATTTTAATGATACATGCCGCAAATTAAATTAACGCACCTGACTGCCTGTACAATAAACATCGCTAAAACTATCAATTACTTGGCAACGACTGGCTAATCATATTACTATTTCTGAACTATCTCCTAGGGATTGATCGGTATAACTTATTGTTATACGATGGTTTGCACGCCATTAAGCCTCTGGCATTAAAATGAATATCCAATCTGACGTTGATTTTATTAGTCAGTACGTCTTCCTGCCGATTTACGCCATGACGGGAAGATTACTGGCGGTGGAACTTCTCACCCGTTTTACTGGCTCGGGCGACAACCTGGCGATGCCTACGGAGATCGGCCTGCGGTTATTAACCCCGGAACAAAGAATTGAGTTATTCACCGATCAACTCACGCTGGCTGAAAAGCACGCGTCATGGTTTGTTGCCAACGGGGTGACATTGACCATTAATATCGAAGAAACGGTTGTCGATTGGCTGCTTGGCAGTGAAATCCGTCGTCAACGAGTGCAGCAACTGCCGTTTATTGCTTTTGAAATCAATGAGAGTTTCCCCAACCTTTCCGCTGGGAAAGACAATGTGAAAATACGCTCGTTAAGTGACTACTTTTCGCTCTGGCTCGATGGTTTCGGTTCTGGCAAAGCGACGTTGACCGCGTTGTACGATGGTTTATTTGATTTTGTGAAGATCGACAAACGCTTTTATTGGCAATTGGTTACCCAACAGGGATATGACCTGGTTATCGATTCACTGCTTAAGAATGTCAATCAACTTTGTAAGGGAGTTATTGTTTGCGGCATTGAGAAACATGAGTATTTCAATAAACTGACCAACACCGGTGTTTTAGGGCTACAGGGGTTTTTATGGCCTGCCATCAGTGTGGATAATCTGCGGTCTCTACACAGGATTGCTGAAGAGTTCGATAATAATAGCTGATTTTTTCTTACTCACCGGCGTAAATAGTGGACTGGATGATTTATACCGTGATCCCAGTACTGATAATTATTGTCGCTTTATCACTGATAAAGCACTTTAGCCATGCGCGTAGTAGGTCATTAAAAGACTCACGCCGCCGGCGTTAAATAACCAAGCTAATAAGGCTCATCGCCGTTTTTTAGTGCACCACGCCCCTTCAGGTTATCGGCCAGGGGCGAATCCCTTGTAAATCCTCCGTGTTAATCCGTACCTCCAGGCTCTACACTAAGCGTAACGGAGGGCCTATGCCGCAATTTGAAAACGCTTATTACCAACAGCTGCCCGGTTTTTATACCGCACTGCAGCCGACGCCGCTTAAAGCAGCCCGTCTGCTGTATTACAGCCAGCCGCTGGCTCAGGAACTGGGGTTGGACGCAAGCTGGTTTACCCCAGAGAAAACGCCAATCTGGGCAGGTGAAACCCTGTTACCCGGCATGCAGCCTTTGGCGCAGGTTTACAGCGGCCATCAGTTTGGTTCCTGGGCGGGGCAATTGGGAGATGGCCGGGGGATCCTGCTGGGCGAACAGCGGCTCGCGGACGGCCGCAGTATGGACTGGCATCTGAAAGGCGCTGGGTTGACGCCGTATTCCCGCATGGGCGATGGGCGGGCGGTGCTACGCTCGGTGATCCGTGAATTCCTGGCCTCCGAGGCGCTATACCACTTGGGGATCCCGACGACGCGGGCCCTGACGATAGTCACCAGTGAACATCCTGTCTTCCGTGAACAACAGGAGCGCGGGGCTATGCTGCTGCGGGTGGCGGAAAGCCATGTCCGCTTTGGCCATTTCGAACATTTCTATTACCGCAAACAGTCGGAACAGGTCAGGCAACTGGCGGACTTCGTTATTGCGCGCCACTGGTCGCAATGGGTTGATGAACAAGATCGCTATCTGCTGTGGTTTACCGATGTGGTTGAACGCACCGCACGTATGATTGCCCATTGGCAGTGCGTGGGATTTGCCCACGGCGTGATGAATACCGACAATATGTCGATCCTCGGCCTGACGATGGATTATGGACCTTATGGCTTCCTCGATGACTACCGGCCAGACTATATCTGCAATCACTCCGATCATCAGGGCCGTTATGCGTTCGATAACCAGCCAGCAGTGGGGCTATGGAACCTGCATCGATTGGCGCAAACGCTGTCCGGTTTGCTGAGTGCCGAGCAGTTACAGCAGGCACTTGCCGCCTATGAACCGGCGCTGATGCAGGCTTATGGTGAGCAAATGCGTGCCAAACTGGGCTTGTTTACCCAGTCGAAACAGGATAACGATCTGCTGACTGGCTTATTGAGCCTGATGGCGCAAGAGGGGCGTGACTACACCCGGACCTTCCGTTTATTGAGCGATGTTGAGCAGCAGCAGGCGCAAACGCCAATGCGCGACGATTTTATCGATCGCGATGCGTTTGACGGCTGGTATCAAAAATATCGCCAGCGCTTACAGCTTGAACCGGTGAGTGATGCCGAGCGCCAGCAAGCGATGAAGCTGGCGAATCCTAAACTGATTTTGCGTAATTATCTGGCGCAACAGGCCATCGAAGCGGCAGAGCAGGACGATGTCAGCAAGCTGGCACGTTTGCACCAAGCGTTGCTGCAACCATTTGCCGATGATGCTCAGTATGACGATCTGGCGGCCTTGCCACCGGATTGGGGCAAGCACCTGGAAATTTCCTGTTCGAGCTGAATGCAGCAAGCCCTCCATGGCTTACCGTTACTGACGTAAAAACACCTGCGGCAGTGCGGTTTCCGGGTGGGTGGTGACACCGAGGTCTGCCTGATACCAACGTGTCAGGATATCCGTCTGTAATACCTGCTGCGGGGTACCGGAAGCGACCAGGCGACCCTGATGCATCAACAGAATACGATCGGCGTACAGCGCTGCCAGATTAAGATCGTGCAATACGCAACAGACTGCCAACGGTTGCTGATGCGTCAGGGAGCGTAGCAGGCGTAAGGTATGCTGCTGATGATACAGATCGAGCGCCGAGGTAGGTTCATCAAGAAATAACCAGGATGGTGCGGGTTGCGGCTGCCACAACTGCACCAATACTCTGGCCAGTTGCACCCGCTGCTGTTCCCCGCCGGATAGCTGGCGGTAATCGCGTTGGGCCAGGCTGGCGCAATCGGTCTGTTCCATCACTTGGTGGATCGCCCGTTTGGCATCGCGCCCGCTATGCGGAGAGCGTCCCATGGCAACCACTTCTTCTACGGTAAACGGAAAGGCCAGCTCGCTGTGTTGACGCATTACCGCCCGAACCTTAGCCAACTGCTGCGGTTGCCACTGCTCAAGCAGTTGACCTTGCAGGCGGCACTCGCCACAGTCTGCGGCCAGATAACCGGTAAGTAAGCGAAGCAAGGTCGACTTCCCCGCGCCGTTGGGGCCGATAATCGCCACCATCTCACCGCTGGCGATGCTGAGGGAAACATCGGTGATCAGCCGGCGCTCCCCCAGGTTGTAACGCAATTGCCGTGCTGTCAGCGTTGATGAATCATCCACCCGTGCTCTCCCGCTGGCGCATCACCAGCCACAGAAAATAGGGACCACCGATCAGGCTGGTCATCAGGCCTACCGGCATTTCTGCCGGAGCGACCAGCGTGCGTGCCAGCGTATCGCTCACCAACAGCAGACAGGCACCGCCGAGGGCAGAAGCTGGCAACAACCAGCGGTGATCGCCCCCAAGCCGCATACGCACCAGGTGGGGAACCACCAGGCCAATAAAACCGATGACGCCGCTCATAGCTACGGCGGCCCCAATCAGCAAGGCGCTCAACAGTAGCAACTGTAGCTTGGCGCGTTGCACATTAACCCCAAGGTAATGTGCCTCTTCATCGCCCAGCTGTAGCAGATTCAAACGACGAGCCTGTAACAGCGTCAGCAATGCGGCTGGCAGGATCAGCGAAGCGGACACCACCAGGGTAGGCCACTGTGACTGGCTAAGGCTGCCCATCATCCAGAGTGAAAACTGACGTAATTGCTGATCGCTACTGAGGTACGACAGTACGCCAATCGCCGCCATGCACAGCGCATTGATGGCGATACCGGCCAGTAACAGCCGCGACAGGCTGCCGTGCCCGCTGCGGCTGATACCGTAAATCAGTATAGAAACCAGCAGGCTGCCAAGAAACGCCGCCAGCATATGGCTGTACAGAGCGATCAGCGGGGGCAGAGCCAGAGGCATGACGATCACCAGGGCGACGAACAGTGCACCGCCGCTGCTGATCCCCAACAGGCTGGGATCGGCCAAGGGGTTGCGGAACAGCCCCTGCATCACCGCACCGGAAACCGCTAACGCACAGCCGATCACCACGGCTAACAGCACGCGTGGCAGGCGAATATTCAGCCAGATATGCCAGGAGGCATCGCTGAGGGGAGCCTGCCACAGGGTGCGAAATGACAGTGTCAACGCCCCCAGGTTAGCGGCCCCAAGAGTCAGGATCGTCAGCAGGATCAGCAGGCTGCCGATCGCCAGGCGGGGCGAGGTTCGGCAACGCATTACTTTTGCTCCACCGCTTTACGCAACAGGCCCAGCGCCTGTGGTGTTTCCAGACCAAAACCAAGCAGCGCCATATCATCAACGATCAGCACGCGGCGGTTTTTCCCCGCCGGTGTCAGAGCCATGCCGGGCAACAGCCACAGGTTTTCCTGGCCACCGATGGAGCGAACGCCATCGGTAGTCACCAGCAGCAAGTCTGGTGCGCTGGCAATCACACCCTCTTGCGAGAGTGGGCGGTAACGGCTGAAACCTTGCATCGCGTTTTTCAACCCAGCCGCTTTTATAATGGCATCTGCCGCGGTTTGTTGGCCCGCGGCCATGGGGGTGATACCTCCGTGACTCATCACGAACAGCACTTTCACCGGCAGCGGCGTATTGGCTACCGCTGCCAACTGTTGTTGATAGCGTTCGGCCAACTGCTTGCCTTGGCTACTGCGATGTATGGCATCGGCTATCACGCTGATTTTTTTTGGCACTGCCTGCACCGTGGTATCCCCAGGGATACGTACCACCTTCACGCCACTGTCTTCCAATTGCTTAAGCACCAACGCGGGCTCTGCCAATTCGGTGGTCAGGATCAGGGTGGGTTTCAGCGCCAGGATCCCTTCGGCATTCAACTGGCGCATATAGCCGACGTCGGGCAATTTCTGCACCGCAGCAGGGTGCAAACTGGTACTGTCTCGTGCCACAACTTCATCACCCGCGCCCAGCGCGAAGGCAATTTCGGTCACGTCACCGCCTATTGAGACAATCCTCTCGGCCGCCACGGCGGCTAATGGAAACGCCAGGGCGATGCACAGCGCCAGGCGACGGGGCAATGAAGCTATCATGCGGCGACTTCCTTCGGTTCAAGAGCAGCAACCTGCTCACGCCACTGGAGCTGCTCCGGTTGGCCTTCGGTACGCTGCCCGTAAAGTTGGGCGATCTGGGTGCCATCGGCAGCAAACAGCTCCAGGCTGGTGACCATGCCATCTTTAGTTGGTTTGCGGGTGATCCAGCTTTCGGCGATCGCCCCTTCAATCAGGTGCAGGGTAAAGTGGCGGTTGAAGATGTTGACCCAGCCGTCCTGCGGCATCAGGCGCTCAATCTGGCCGGTAAAGATCTGCACACAGCCCCGATTGCCGACGAAGATCATGATTTCGTTTTGCGCAGACTTGGCGGCTTTCAGGATCGCCGTCAGCGCGCTGTTGTCCACTCGATAGGCCAGATCGTTGCCCACGGCGCGGAAGGCCTGTTGACGGGTCAGATTATTGCGGCTCAGCAGTTGGAAGAACTGGTGGACGTCGGTCATGGCCCGCCACTCGGCATCGATTCTGGCGGTATCAGGCGCGCCGTTACTCTCTTTAATCTCGGCCGGTTGTAGCTCAAGTATCGGGTTTTCCGCACTTTGATGGCGCTCGACCAGAGCGAACCAGGTGGCGAGATCGGTCTCGTCGGTGGTGTAGACCTTATGCAGCGCGTCGCCTTGATGATCAAAGAACTGAATGCTGTGGCGTACGCCACGCTTGTTGGTTTCACTCAATGCAAAAACGCTGGCCCATTGGTTGAGGAACAGGCGCAGATCCAGCTCGCGTGGGTTGAGGATCAGCCCGGCATGGCCATTGAGGTGCTGATTCTGATAACGCCCAACCTGCTCGTGTACCGCATAGCTGTTACGCGTGATGGACTTGGTGACGCCAACCTGTTCCAGTTCGGTCAGCAGCGTACGGGCATCGGCTTGCAGGCGATGAGCATCGTGGCCGACGCGGGCGTAGGTCAGTTCTGCTTCGCTGATACTCAACAGCTCGGCCAGATCGCGGGCATATTTACCAGGGTGATCCATTTTCGCCTGCTCATAACGTTGGTATAGGGTCTCGCTCATTATTTTGCTTCCTGTATTTGTGGGTGAGTAGCGGGCAAAACGGTCTGCCCGCGGTGGTTCAATGGGTTACCACTGATAGCTGACCAGCAGTTTGGCGTTACGACCATCCTGCGGAATGCCCTGTGGTGAGTAATATTCTTTATCGAAGGCGTTCCCCAGTACCACGGTAGTGGTGACGCCCTGCAGGTCTTCGCGGCCTTTATAGCTTAGGTAGAAATCGTTCACGCCATAACCGGCTTGCTTGGTGTAGCCGGCAGCCACGTGGTGGGCACTCTGGGCAAAGGTTCCAACCCAGCCGGTGGATAAACCGGTCTCGGCAATAGGGATATCCAACACGCTGGTGACCGTATCTGGGTTGATACTGGAGAGCCAGTCACCAGTAGTTTCATCTTTACCACGTGTGCGGTTGTAGGCCAGATCCAAACCGAACCACTGGGTTTTATAGTTCAGCGAGGCATCCCATCCCCAAATTTTGGCGCGATCGATATTGGTTGAGAAGGTAGTACAGCTGATGCAGTACATACCGCGTGGGCCACGGCCTAACTCCATGGTGACACCGGTAGTAATATAATCTCTGGCTTTGGTATCGAAGTAGCTGGCCTTGAATTGCAGGCTGTCATCGGCCATTAACAGATCGTCAAAGCGTAAGCCGAAGCCGTATTCCTGCGTGGCGTTGGTTTCCGGCTTCAGATTTGGGTTAGGCACCCAATAGTTGGTGATGGTAGTCGGACCCATCGGGATCGAGAAGTGCTTGGAGTCGTTGTACATCTCGCCCATGGTTGGTGCGCGGAACGCCTGAGCATAGGAGGCGAACATCATCAGCCAATCAGTAGGGGTAACGCTCATCGCGCCACGGGATGACCACTTGTTGGCGTTGACGTCGTCATAACCGTCGCTAGAGCCTTTGTAGTTGTCATAACGCGTCCCGGCCAGGAAAGAGATGGGCAGGTCACGCAGAGTGATCTCATCCTGCAACCAGCCGGAAGCGAAGTTGATTTTGGCCTGCGGGAAGCTCTCTGTTGCGCCCCCCGGTGTCTGTTCCTGCCGGTAGGCTTCGCTACCATAGGTAAACAGGTGCGAAGCGAAGCTGTCGGCAAACAAGCGGGTACGGTTTTCCAGCTTGCCACCTTTGGTAGTTTGTTTGCGAGCTTCATCTGTACTGCCGTCGGTATGCGCATTGATCTCTACTTCGGAGTAATAGAGCTTGGCATCGGCATCCAGCCAATCTTGGCCTGTGGGCTTGAGCTTATAGCCGAGCTGTGCGTCTCGCTGAATCGTAGAACGGTCAGTTAACACATTGCTGCTGGAAACATCAGGCGTTTGCGGGTTCTTAGGTTCTTGCGCCCGGTTGTTGTAATAACGCAGATTACCGCTCAGGGACTGGTTGTCATCGATGACCCAGGTGCCTTTGGCCAGAACGTTACTGATGGTCTCGTCGTTCGGTGCATTAAAGCCATCGCCCTGACGAATATCGCCAATATCGCGGGTGCCGAAAGAGATCAGACCATCAAGATTGTCAGTTTTACCGTAAGCGCTGGCGCCCATACCCAGGCTATGATCGCCGGTAGCCGCCGTGCCGAAGACGCGATAACCAGTGTTATGGCCGGGCAACAGCAGATCGGCGGCATCCACCGTTTCATAGGAGAGAACCCCGCCTAATGCGCCACTGCCGTACAATAGTGCCGATGGACCACGCACTACTTCAATCCGTTTTACCAAGCCAGGATCCAGAAAGGTGCCATTGATATGGCCGGTATCGGTTCCCTGACGAATACCATCAACCAGGATCAGCACGCCACGGCGATCGTAACCCCGCATCATAATGTCTTGCCCATTGCTCCGGCCAGTACCGGTCACGGTAACCCCAGGTACATGACGCAGCATATCGCCGGCGGTGGTGGCGGTTTGGCTCTGAGGGCTGTTGCCGTCGATCACCGTCACCATCATCGGCGCTTCAAAACTGCTGCGCTGATTACCGGTGGCGACCACGGTCATGGTCTCATCTTTGTTTTTTTCTTGTGCCTTGGTGGCAGCGGAAACACTGGTGTCGGTCTGGGCAAAAACCACCGTAGGCAAAGCGCAGGCAATGGTCAGGCTTAATGCGGATAAACGCAGCCGGGCGGCAAAAATGGCAGGCATGTGGCAACTCTCCGTATGTTATAAACATATCAATAGATTTGCTGGCTGCCTGGATCGCAAGATCGGGGTGGCTGGCGTTAAAAGGAACTAAGACGTTATTTGGTTAAGATCAATTTTCCCGCTTTGGTTTGGCGAAGTTGATAGCGTTGCCCTTGATGGATGATTACTGCCAGCCCATCAGTGCCCAGCAGCTCGGCACTGTCGAAGCAGGGCGGTAAAGCGGCAGGTGCACTGCCGTCAGGAGTAACCAAAGCGTTGTTGGACTGTTGGCAATTATTGAGATTGTCCATAAATTCAACCGGTAAATGGTAATTAATATCAAACTGATAATCATTATCATGTGAACGAAAGGTTACATCAAGGGAAATTTTCTTACCGATGGAACCTTTTTGTCGTGATGCTTACCGGAGCTAGATTGATTGCGATCAATTTGCTGATAAAACGGCTATTTCAACAGGGTTTCGATACGGCTGAACAGGCGCTCAGGTTTGGTGATGGGGGCAAAACGTGTGATGCGCTCGCCATCGGCGGTGAGCAGGAATTTGGTGAAGTTCCACTTGATACGTTGGCTGCCTAACAGACCGGGAGCACGGCGTTTTAACTCGCTGAACAGGGGATGCGCCTGCGCGCCGTTGACGTCGATCTTGCTGAACAGCGGAAAGCTGACGCCATAGTTGAGGGTGCAGAAGTTGGCAATCTCTAGCGGATTGCCCGGCTCTTGCCCGCCAAACTGATTGCAGGGGAAGCCCAGCACCATCAACCCACGTGAGCGATAATACTGCCATAGCTTCTCTAAACCTGCATACTGCGGGGTAAAGCCACACTTGCTGGCGGTATTGACCACCAGGTAAGCTCGCGCCGGAAAGTCGGCCAGCGTTTTATGTTCCCCTTGCAGGGTGATACAGGGAATGGACAGCAGTGAATGGTTCATGCGCAAAGGCTCCGGATCGGTGTGGTAATAACGCTGAAAGGGGGCTGTATGCAGTATAGCCAAGTGGGTGCCGTATGCGGCACCCACTTGGTAGCAAGATCAGAAACGGGTATCTACCGCATCGGCCAGCATGGCCAGCAACTGCTCACTATCTGACCAGCTTAGGCAAGGGTCGGTAATGGATTGGCCGTAGGTTAGTGCTTGGCCAGCCACAATCTTCTGCGTGCCTTCCACCAGGAAGCTTTCGGCCATCACACCAGCCACGGCCACGGAGCCTGCACGGATCTGTTGGCAGACGTTTTCCGCCACTTCCAACTGGCGGCGATGCAGTTTCTGGCAGTTGCCGTGGCTGAAGTCGATCACCAGTTGTTCAGGTAAATCGAACTCGCGCAGGCTATCACAGGCGGCTACCACATCGGTCGCATGATAGTTTGGCGTCTTGCCGCCACGCATGATGATATGGCCATAAGGATTGCCGCTGGTCTGGTAAATGGTCATCTGGCCGGTTTTGTCCGGCGACAGGAACATATGACCAGCGCGCGCGGCACGGATAGCATCAATGGCGATGCGGGTGTTGCCGTCGGTGCCGTTTTTGAAACCGACCGGGCAGGAGAGTGCAGAGGCCATTTCACGATGGATCTGGCTTTCGGTGGTGCGAGCGCCAATCGCGCCCCAGCTGATCAGGTCGGCAATATACTGGCCGATCACCATATCCAGGAACTCGGTCGCCGTTGGCAGGCCAAGTTGGTTCACTGACAATAGCAGCTTGCGCGCCATCTCAATGCCACGGTTGACCTGATAGCTGCCGTCCAGATCGGGATCGGAAATCAAGCCTTTCCAACCCACCACGGTGCGCGGTTTTTCAAAATAGGTGCGCATCACGATTTCCAGGCGGTCCTGATAGCGCTCGCGCAGTGCGTTAAGGCGGGTCGCATAGTCCATCGCCGCATCCAGATCGTGAATGGAGCAGGGGCCAATCACCACCAACAGGCGCTTATCAACGCCTGTTAGAATTTTTTCAATACGTTTACGTGACGCTGTCACGTTATCGGCTACCGATGCTGAGATCGGCAACTTCTCTGCCAGCGCCTGAGGCGTGACCAAGCTGTCGATGCGCGCGGTCCGCAGTTCATCTGTTTTGTGCATGATTGTCTCTAAAACTGTTCTTCGCGACGGCAGGAATACCGGGAAGTGATGGCGATCACAATAACGCAAAAACCGCTGAATTCAACCGTAGAGATTGTGATCGGCTGATTAAAACCGGTAAAAAAGCACAAAAAAGGGGCAGAGACGATTAACCGCCAGCCCCTAGTATCAGAACATCCTCCGGCTCATACCGAGGATATCGAGGATTTTGGTGGAGATCTCCTCCACCGAATAGTTGGTGGTATTGAGATAGCGGATCTGGTTTTTGCGAAACAGCGCTTCCACTTCGGCAACTTCCATCCTGCATTGGCGCGGGGAAGAGTAACGACTGTTTTCGCGGCGCTCTTCGCGGATTGCCGTTAACCGCTCTGGGTTAATGGTCAACCCAAATAATTTATGTTGAAACGGTTTTAGCGCGGCGGGTAGCTGCAAATTATCCATATCATCGGCCGTAAACGGATAATTGGCCGCGCGGATACCAAATTGCATCGCAAGATACAGGCTGGTGGGGGTTTTACCGCAGCGGGATACGCCGAGCAGGATCACTTGCGCTTGATCGAGATTGCGCAGCGATATGCCGTCATCATGGGCCAGGGTGTATTCAATGGCCGCGATCCGGGCGTCATACTTGCCCAGGTTGTTTTCGGTCAGTCCGTGGGTGCGATTAGGTACCGGCGTTGGGTCCACCGCTAATTCCCCCTGTAGCGGGCCGACCAGGGCTTGCACGATATCCTGGCAGAACCCTTCACTTTGGGTGATCACCTGGCGCACTTCCGGCGAGATAATCGAATAGAACACCAGTGGGCGCACCCCGGTCTGCTGGTAAATATCATTGATCTGCTGGCATACGCCCCGTGCACGCGCTTCGGTTTCCACAAAGGGCAGAGTGAAAGTGGTGGCCTTGACGGGAAACTGTGACAGCACCGCATGCCCCAAAACTTCGGCGGTAATGGCCGTGCCATCCGAGATATAAAAAACACTTCTTTCCACCCATAACTCCTTAATGCCTGAAACGACTGATAGCAACATCATGGTCTGCATACCCACATACGGTAAAGAGGAGGACAGAAATTTTGTGACGCTGGGAATCATTCGCGGCAATTAAATATATTTAATAAAACCTAATTTCATTTTTAATAAAATGACGAATGCTATTTTAGCTACCTGCTCAGAAGCAAATTGGCGCTATTTTCGTCAAATCAATCACTAAAAATATGGGTATTTAAGCAAAATTTTAAATAATACATAATTTGTTGAATTGTAAGCTTTTAGCCAGTTAGGGAACGATCCCTAATAAAATTGTGCCCGCTGGAATTCTCTTAATTGCTATTTTCTTCATTGGCTTGATCGATTCACCTGTCCATTGTCTATGGATCATTGTGCTAGTGTGAGTGGGTGCCGTTTTTTGCGGTACGAGTCAAAAATCCGTCAATACCCTACTGATAGCAATAAGGATTGTCTCGATGTCTAACAATGGCCCAGACTTGCGTAATGTGCTTTGGTACAACCAGCTTGGCATGCACGACGTTGACCGTGTCGGTGGCAAAAATGCCTCCCTCGGTGAAATGATCACCAATCTCTCCGATTTGGGCGTGGCCGTACCCAACGGTTTTGCCACCACCGCCCAGGCATTTAACGATTTTCTTGAGCAAAGTGGGGTTAACCAGCGCATTTATCAGCTGCTGGATCAGACTGACGTTGACGATATTGCTCAACTGTCCAAGGCCGGTGCGCAAATTCGCCAATGGGTGATCGATACACCTTTCCACGCGGAATTTGAACGTGAAATTACCCTGGCGTACCAACAACTATCCGAGGGTGAAAGCGAAGCCTCCTTTGCCGTGCGTTCTTCCGCCACTGCCGAAGATATGCCAGACGCCTCGTTTGCCGGCCAGCAGGAAACCTTCCTCAACGTGCAGGGCATTGATGCGGTGATGGTGGCGATCAAACACGTCTTCGCCTCTTTGTTTAACGACCGGGCCATCTCTTACCGTGTGCATCAGGGTTACGATCACCGTGGCGTGGCACTTTCCGCCGGTGTACAGCGCATGGTGCGCTCCGACCTGGCTTCCTCTGGGGTGATGTTTACCATCGATACCGAGTCCGGCTTTGATCAGGTGGTATTTATTACCTCGGCGTTTGGCCTGGGGGAAATGGTGGTGCAAGGTGCGGTCAACCCGGATGAGTTCTATGTCCATAAACCGACACTGTTGAAGGGCAAACCGGCCATTGTGCGCCGCAACCTTGGCTCGAAAAAAATCCGCATGGTGTACGCACCTTCACAGGATCACGGCAAGCAGGTCCGTATCGAGGATGTGCCAGAAGAGCAACGCAATCGTTTCTCTTTGACCGATGATGAAGTCCAGGCATTGGCACATCAGGCGTTGCTGATCGAAAAACACTACGGCCGCCCGATGGATATCGAGTGGGCCAAAGACGGCCACACCGGCAAGTTGCTGATAGTCCAGGCGCGGCCAGAAACCGTGCGCTCCAATGAGCAGGTGATGGAACGCTACCAACTGAACGGTAACAGCACAGTGCTGGTGGAAGGGCGAGCCATCGGCCATCGCATTGGGGCAGGCCCGGTGAAGGTCATCCACAATATCAGCGAAATGGATCGTATCGAACCGGGCGACGTGTTGGTCACCGACATGACCGACCCGGATTGGGAACCGATCATGAAGAAGGCGGCAGCGATCGTAACCAACCGTGGCGGGCGTACCTGCCATGCGGCGATCATTGCCCGCGAACTGGGGATCCCCGCTGTTGTAGGCTGTGGCCACGCAACGGACCTGCTGAAAGAAGGGCAGAAAGTCACCGTCTCCTGCGCCGAAGGCGACACCGGTTTTGTCTACAGCGACATGCTGGAATTCAGCGTACAAAGCTCGGAAGTCACTGAACTGCCGGAACTCCCGTTGAAGATTATGATGAACGTCGGAAACCCTGACCGTGCGTTCGACTTTGCTCGCTTGCCTAATGAAGGTGTGGGGCTGGCCCGGTTGGAGTTTATTATCAACCGCATGATCGGCGTACACCCGCGTGCCCTGTTGGAGTTCGACCAGCAAACCCCGGAGCTGCAGGCAGAAATCAAGACGCTGATGCTGGGTTATGACGATCCGGTCGAGTTCTATGTCGGTCGTTTGACTGAAGGGATCGCTACGCTTGGCGCTGCATTCTGGCCGAAGCGCGTCATCGTACGCCTCTCCGATTTCAAATCTAACGAATACGCCAACCTGGTCGGCGGCGAGAAATATGAGCCGCACGAAGAAAACCCGATGTTAGGTTTCCGTGGCGCGGGTCGTTACGTGGCAGACAGTTTCCGCGACTGCTTCGCCATGGAATGTGCTGCGATGAAGCGGGTACGTAATGAGATGGGCCTGACCAACGTTGAGGTTATGGTACCGTTTGTGCGTACCGTGGTTCAGGCGGAGGCCGTGGTGGCAGAGTTGGGGCATCAGGGGCTCAAGCGCGGCGAGAACGGGCTGAAAGTGATCATGATGTGTGAGATCCCATCCAACGCCTTGCTGGCCGATCAGTTCCTTGAGCACTTCGATGGCTTCTCTATCGGTTCCAACGATATGACGCAGCTCACGTTGGGGCTGGATCGCGATTCCGGAGTGGTCTCTGAGCTGTTTGACGAGCGCAATGAGGCGGTCAAGGCGCTGCTTTCCATGGCGATCCAGGCGGTCAAGCGTCACGGCAAATATGTCGGCATCTGTGGGCAAGGCCCGTCAGACCATGCGGACTTTGCCGAGTGGCTGATGGATCAGGGGATTGATAGCCTGTCGCTTAACCCGGATACCGTGGTGCAGACCTGGGTTAATTTGTCACAAAGATAGTTGTAGGGGCGCTGCTGCGCCCGTCGAGATAAATAGCATTGCCATTTTTCATTAATTGCCAACCGCTGGTTAAACCTGGCGGTTTTTTTATATCGGCGGGTTATTTTGCACAAAAAAAAGCCCATCAACAGACGGGCAAAGACTACACACAGCAATTCAGTGATTCGGGGTTACCTTGTTAGCTGACTTGACTGAAAGACAATGCATGGAAAGCAATGATTTTCAGCAAGATAGAGTTTTATACTAGGCAGTTATCTGGTGCGCGTCATTAAGAATCGTCCCAATAGAATAGCCTGGAATGTACTGGTTCATTGCGAGAACAGGTATTTGAATCGCATCTATTATTGCAACAAGTGAGTCAGCAGAATAATTATCGGCAGCGATGCGGCGGCGAAAGGGAATATGCGGGTTAATCACCTGCCCAATGAATGGGCAGGCGACGTAGGGATCACAACTGTTCTAAATCTTTGGCGACTTCTTCCAGATCGGCGGTGGGCTCTGGAGCCTCGTTCACCCAGGCGCTAACCAACCGATAAGAGACCGCTAGCACGACTGGGCCGATGAACAGGCCAATCATCCCGAAGGCCAGCAGGCCACCGATAACGCCTGACAAGATCAGAATCAACGGCAGGTCGGCACCCATGCGGATTAGCGCCGGGCGCAGGAAGTTATCCAACGTCCCGACCACACAGCTCCATACCAATAGCACGGTGCCCCAGGTGGTGTCTCCGGTCCAGTACAGCCAAATAATCGCCGGGATCAGCACCAGCAATGGCCCCAGTTGGGCGAGACAGAAGATGAACATCACTACGGTCAGCAGGGTGGCCGCTGGGATGCCAGAAATGGCTAACCCAATACCGCCCAGGATTGACTGCACCAATGCCGTCACCACCACGCCCAATGCGACCGCGCGTATCGCTTGGCTGGCCAGTAACACGGCCGCGTCGCCGCGATTGGAAGCAAGGCGCACGGCAAAATGGCGGATCGCCATGCCAACTTGCTCACCACGGGCGTACAACAAGGCACTGAACAACAACATCAACGAACAGTGGATCAGGAAACGGCCAATATGTGCCGCCTGGGTGACAACCCAGGTGGCGGTTTGGCCAAAGTAAGGTTGAATTTTGGCGATCAGGGCGTTACCCCCGGTGTTCACCAACAGATGATAGCTGTTATATACTTTGTGCCCGATCATCGGAATGGAGCGCAGCCATTCCAGCTGTGGAGCATGGATCTGGCCCGGGGAGTTTACCCACGTCACGATTGGAGCACTGTTATCCACCATGCTGCTGATTAGCAGGGCAATTGGCAGCACGAACAGCAAGAGCAGCAGGATGGTCATGGCCGCTACGGCCAGTGACCGACGGCCCCACAGTAGCTGTTGTAGCTTAATCAATACCGGCCAAGTGGCGATCACCACCATCGCCGCCCAGGCAAAGCCCAAAATAAACGGTTGAACCACCCAAAAACAGGCGACGATCATAATGGCGATAAACAGCACGCCAAAAATTATCGTCGGTAAATCGTAGCGGCGTTGCGGTTGTGTCATGAATGCATTTTCATCCTAGTGAGTTAATTCCTTGGTACCCTTTTATCATGGAGCATTTTTGGCAACTTTCACAGTCAGCCGCACATTTTGTCTTGTAACACCATCCGCGGTACAGCCTTTCATTATTAAGAGCAGTGGAATAACCGCCAGACTTTTCTCTTTCTAAAGCGCAGTCATCGGCTGCGCTATCATTTTCCCAGCCAAATAATGCCAAATTCAGGATGTACAAGCGGCAAAACACCCGCCATTATGAGGTAGATAGCGATGATGCAGGGGCGGGTAACGGCCCTTGCGGTTATCGTGATAATAAAAGACAGGGGAGGGCCAGTTCCGGGCCCGATTAAGCAATTAAGAGCAGACAGAGTCAAACAAGCGAATGATCCCACAAATTTCTCAGGCATCCGGCCTCGTTCAACGGGTGCTGGACTTTTTGGCCGCGTTAAAACAGAGCGGATTCAACGGCGATACCGCCACTAGCTATGCCGATCGGCTGACGATGGCGACGGACAACAGCATTTATCAGCTGTTGCCCGATGCGGTGGTGTTTCCTCGCTCAACCGCTGATGTGGCGCTAATCGCCCGGCTGGCCGACGAAGAACGCTTCAAGGCGCTGACCTTCAGTCCGCGCGGTGGCGGCACCGGCACCAATGGACAGGCACTTAACACCGGCATAGTGGTTGATATGTCGCGTTACATGAGCCGCATTCTGGACATCAACGTCGAGCAGGGTTGGGTGCGGGTAGAAGCCGGGGTGATTAAAGACCAGCTCAACCAGTATTTACGGCCGTTCGGCTATTTCTTCGCGCCGGAGCTTTCCACCAGCAACCGAGCTACTCTTGGCGGCATGATCAATACCGATGCGTCTGGCCAGGGGTCGCTGGTGTACGGCAAAACCTCAGACCATGTGCTGGGGCTGCGGGCGGTATTGCTGGGGGGCGAAATGATCGACACCCGCGCCATGCCGACGCTGCTGGCGGAAACGATTGCCCAGGAAGATACGCCAGAGGGGCGGATCTACCACACCGTGCTGAACCGTTGCCGTGAGCAACGGGCGCTGATCCTGGAGAAATTCCCCAAGCTTAACCGCTTCCTCACCGGCTACGATCTGCGCCACGTACTGAGCGACGATCTGCAAACCTTCGATCTGACCCGCATTCTGACCGGTGCAGAAGGGACCTTGGCCTTTATCACCGAAGCGCGGCTGGATATCACACCGCTGCCGAAGGTGCGTCGCCTGGTAAACGTCAAATATGACTCTTTCGATTCGGCCCTGCGCAATGCGCCCTTTATGGTGGAAGCCAAGGCGCTATCGGTGGAAACCATTGACTCCAAGGTGCTGAATCTGGCCCGCGAAGATATCGTCTGGCACTCGGTCAGCGAACTGATCACCAATGTGCCGGATAAAGAGATGCTCGGGTTGAACATCGTTGAGTTTGCCGGAGACGATAAGGAACTGATCGACGGCCAGATGGAAGCGCTGTGCGAGCGTCTGGACGATCTGATCTCCGAACAGCAGGCAGGGGTGATCGGTTATCAGATTTGCGGCGATTTGACCGGCATTGAGCGCATCTACAATATGCGCAAAAAGGCGGTTGGGCTGTTGGGTAACGCCAAAGGGCAGGCTAAGCCCATCCCGTTTGCCGAAGATACCTGCGTGCCGCCGCAACATCTGGCCGATTACATTACCGAGTTCCGCCAACTGTTGGATAGCCATAACCTGAGCTACGGTATGTTCGGCCACGTTGATGCTGGAGTGCTGCATGTGCGCCCGGCGTTAGATATGTGCGATCCCCAGCAAGAAGTGCTGATGAAGCAAATATCTGACCAGGTGGTGGCGTTAACCGCGAAGTATGGTGGCTTGCTGTGGGGGGAACACGGGAAAGGCTTCCGGGCGGAGTACAGCCCGGCGTTCTTCGGCGAGGAGCTCTATGAAGAACTGCGCCGCATCAAGGCCGCATTTGATCCGCTCAATCGCCTCAACCCAGGTAAAATCTGCCCGCCGCTGGGCGTAGATGCCGTAATGATGAAAGTCGATGCGGTGAAACGCGGTACATTCGATCGCCGCATTCCCATCGATGTCCGCACTTCGTTCCGTGGCGCGATGGAGTGTAACGGCAACGGACTGTGTTTCAACTTTGATGTCCACAGCCCGATGTGCCCATCGATGAAGATCACCGCGAATCGGATCCATTCGCCGAAAGGCCGTGCGGCCCTGGTGCGCGAATGGTTACGGTTATTGGCAGAGCAGGGCGTCGACCCCGTCGCGCTGGAAAAGCAGTTGCCACAGCAGCGCCTCAGCTTCCGCACCCTGGTCGAGAAAACCCGCAATAGCTGGCATGCAGGCAAGGGTGAATATGACTTCTCCCATGAAGTCAAAGAAGCGATGTCTGGCTGCCTGGCCTGTAAAGCTTGTTCGACCCAGTGCCCGATCAAGATCGACGTGCCGGGCTTCCGTTCGCGCTTCCTGCAGCTTTATCACACCCGTTATCTGCGCCCAATGCGTGACTACGTGGTCGCTGGCGTCGAGAGCTATACCCCGTTGATGGCCAAAGCGCCGAAGGTGTTCAACTTTTTCTTCAAGCAGCCATGGGTGCGCGAACTGAGCCGCAACAGTATCGGCATGGTGGATTTACCGCTGCTTTCCAGCCCAACGTTACGCCAACAACTGTCGGGCCATAGCGCGTTCAGCATGACGCTTGAACAGTTGGAAGCATTGAGCGAAAGCCAGCGCGAACAGCATGTGCTGGTGGTGCAGGATCCGTTTACCAGCTATTACGATGCCCAGGTCGTGGCAGACTTTGTACGGCTGGTGGAAAAGCTGGGCTACAAGCCGGTACTGTTGCCTTTCTCACCGAACGGTAAGGCACAGCATATCAAAGGCTTCCTGACGCGCTTTGCCAAAACGGCGCGCAAGACAGCGGACTTCCTTAACCGTGTAGCCAAACTGGGGATGCCGATGGTGGGTGTCGATCCGGCGCTGGTGCTGTGTTACCGCGACGAGTATCAAGAAATTCTCGGGGCCGAACGGGGGAGTTTCCAAGTGCAACTGGTCCATGAATGGTTGCAAAAGTTGCTGGCAGAACGTGCGGAACAGCCTGCCACTGGGGAAGCCTGGTATCTGTTTGGCCACTGTACCGAAACCACCGCATTACCGGCGAGTACCCAGCAGTGGGCTGCCATCTTTGCTCGTTTTGGTGCCAAGTTGGAAAACGTCAGCGTGGGTTGCTGTGGCATGGCGGGTACTTACGGTCACGAAGCCAAGAATCTGCAAAATTCCCTGGGGATTTATGAGCTATCATGGCATCAGGCGCTACAACGTTTGCCAAGGCAACGCTGTCTGGCGACCGGTTATTCTTGCCGCAGCCAGGTTAAACGCATTGAAGGCAATGGCGTGCGGCATCCATTACAGGCACTTCTGGAGATGATTGCGTGAAGCTGTGGAAACGTGAAACAACGCTGGAACAACTCAACCAAAGCGGCGAAGGATGTATGGTGGCCCATGTGGGCATTCAGTTTACCCGCTTGGAAGATGACTATTTAGAGGCGGTGATGCCCGTCGATCACCGCACTACCCAGCCGTTTGGCCTGTTACACGGCGGGGCTTCGGTGGTGCTGGCCGAGTCGATGGGCTCAATGGCGGGTTATCTGTGCACCGCAGGGGAACAAAAGGTGGTGGGGTTGGAGATTAACGCCAATCACCTGCGCGCGGTATTTAAAGGGCAGGTACGCGGGGTTTGTCGTGCGTTACACGCTGGCCGCCGCAATCAGGTCTGGCAGATCGAGATCTTCGACGATCGCGATCGCCTGTGCTGTACCTCGCGGCTGACCACGGCAGTATTGGAGTAACACCTACCCCGCAGGTTTTCGCCTGCGGGGCAAACGTTACAGCTGGAACGGTACCCGTTTCACAAAATCCTTCTGAAAAGCGGTAGCCTTGTCCCATCCGCCTTCCATCGAATATTTCTGGCAAATCAGCGTTAGCGTATGCCGGGCAAAATGATAGCACTGCACGCGGAACAGCTGACAGCGCTGTGGGTTGTTGATCTCGACGATCAGCCGGTTATGCAGTTTGCTCAGCGCATGCAGATAACTCTCGTCATCGCCATTTTCCAGGCATAAATTCGCCATGCCCAAGCTGACACCGTTGTAACGCTTCAGATGATTGATGTTGCATTCCGGCCGCTGTAGCGCCGCTTCCGCCATATAGAAATCCACCGTGGCATCACGGATGTTGAACTTGTATTCATCAATTTTGCTCAGCAGCCACGCATTCATCGAGATAGCCATAGGTCCACGCCCAATTAAAGCTTAATGATAATCATTATCATATTTGCAGCTGTGGCGATGATCAATGCTCCCCGCAGATTTTTTTCTGTTGTGGGTCTTTTGACCCTCACGGGCTAAAAACACGCGAGCGACTAGACTTAAAGCAGGGAAAGGCATTTTTCAGACAGACAAAATGCAGAAATAGGTATTTTCTATGAATGTTTAAAACAGACGACTTATCCGTTGCTATAACCTTATCGGGGCAGCGGGATAAGTCGTACGAGAAATGATGAATCGCCATGAATTCAGAGGGATAAAAGTTATCCCCGTGTCTATTTTGCCTGGATGCGCCATCGATTTATCGTGTTGCCGAGCGTAAATCCGGGCGTTTGGTAAATACCCCCGCAAAACAAACGGTTGAAGTGATAATCATTATCACTAACATGGGCGGTAAGCCAGATCGGCTGTAGTAAAACACGAATGTGAGGTAGGCCATATGCATACGGAAGATGTTGGTACTTTTTCCTTGGCAGACAACGTCTGGCAAGGCATTTCGCTGAGCGACAGCGCGGTGAAGCAGATAATCAGACTCATGCAGCAGGATGCGCAGGTAAAAGGGTTGCAACTCGGCGTCAAACAATCTGGCTGTGCGGGCTTTGCCTACGTACTGGATTTGACCCGCGAACCGGCCAGCGACGATCTGTTGTTCGAACGTGACGGGGCCAAACTATTCGTGCCGCTCAAAGCGATGCCGTTTATCGATGGCACCACGGTAGATTTTGTTCGGGAAGGGCTAAATCAGATGTTCAAATTTAATAACCCTAAAGCTCAGAACGCCTGCGGGTGCGGTGAGAGCTTTGGCGTTTAAGCGATGCAATCAACATGACACGTAGCAACGTAGAAACAGCGAAAGATGTACCGGCTTGGGTCAGCGAAGGTCGCTACAAGGAAGGATTCTTTACCCAACTGGCCACCGATGAGTTGGCCAAAGGTATCAACGAAGAGGTGGTACGCGCCATCTCGGCCAAGCGTAACGAACCCGAGTGGATGCTGGATTTTCGCCTGGAGGCTTACCGTGCCTGGCTGAAAATGGAAGAGCCACACTGGCTGAAAGCCAACTACGACAAGCTGAACTATCAGGATTACAGCTACTATTCAGCGCCGTCCTGCGGCAGCTGTGATGACGCCTGCGGTTCTCAGCCTGGGGCGGAGCAGCAGCCTGGCGCCAGTACGGAAAACGGCTACCTGACTAGCGAAGTTGAACTGGCGTTTAATCAACTAGGTGTACCTGTGCGTGAAGGTAGTGAAGTCGCGGTAGACGCCATTTTCGACTCGGTTTCCGTCGCGACCACCTACCGTGAAAAGCTGGCGGAGAGCGGGGTGATCTTCTGCTCGTTCGGCGAGGCCATTCACGACCATCCAGACTTAGTACGTAAGTATCTGGGCCGAGTGGTGCCGCATAACGACAACTTCTTTGCCGCTCTCAACGCTGCGGTGGCTTCCGACGGCACCTTTGTTTACGTGCCGAAGGGCGTACGCTGCCCAATGGAGCTTTCCACCTATTTCCGCATTAACGCCGCGAAAACCGGCCAGTTTGAACGCACCATTCTGATTGCCGATGAAGGCAGCTATGTCAGCTACATCGAAGGTTGCTCAGCGCCGGTACGCGACAGCTATCAGCTGCACGCGGCAGTAGTAGAAGTGATCCTGCATAAAGACGCCGAAGTGAAGTATTCCACGGTGCAAAACTGGTTCTCCGGCGGCGGCGAAAGCAAAGGCGGTATTCTTAACTTCGTCACCAAGCGTGCCCTGTGTGAAGGCTCAGGGTCCAAAATGTCCTGGACACAGTCTGAAACCGGCTCAGCCATCACTTGGAAATACCCAAGTGTGATCTTGCAGGGCGACAACTCGATCGGTGAGTTTTTCTCGGTGGCGCTGACCAGCGACTACCAACAGGCGGATACCGGTACCAAGATGATCCACATTGGTAAAAACACCAAGTCGACCATTATTGCCAAAGGGATCTCCGCTGGGCACAGCCAAAATATCTACCGTGGGCTGGTGAAGATCCTGCCCGGGGCGGAAAATGCCCGTAACTTTACCCAGTGCGACTCGATGCTGATCGGGCCCAATAGCGGGGCGCATACCTTCCCCTATGTGGAAACGCGCAATAACAGCGCCCAGCTTGAGCATGAAGCTACCACCTCGAAGATTGGTGACGACCAACTGTTCTACTGCCTACAACGGGGCATCAGCGAAGATAACGCCATCTCGATGATCGTCAATGGTTTCTGTAAGGACGTGTTCTCCGAGCTGCCGCTGGAATTTGCCGTAGAGGCACAGAAGTTACTGGCTATCAGCCTGGAACACAGCGTCGGTTAAGCACCCGTATTTATAGCGCAGCAGCGCGATCAGAGGACATAGCATGTTAAGCATCAAGAATTTGCACGTCAGCGCCGAAGGAAATGAAATCCTCAAAGGGCTGAGCCTGGACATCAAACCGGGCGAAGTGCACGCCATTATGGGACCTAACGGCTCTGGTAAAAGCACGCTTTCCGCCACGTTGGCTGGCCGGGAAGAGTATGAGGTCACTGCAGGTGAAGTGACGTTTAAAGGCAAAGATCTGTTGGAACTGGCTCCTGAGGATCGGGCCGGTGAGGGCGTATTCCTGGCGTTCCAGTACCCGGTAGAGATCCCCGGCGTCAGCAACCATTTCTTCCTGCAGACCTCGGTGAATGCGGTGCGTAATTACCGTGGCCAAGAGGCGCTGGATCGCTTCGACTTCGCCGACTTTATCGAACAGAAGATCGAGTTGCTGGATATGCCAGCGGATTTGTTGACCCGTTCGGTCAACGTCGGTTTTTCCGGTGGTGAAAAGAAGCGCAACGACATTCTGCAAATGGCCGCGCTGGAGCCGGAGCTGTGCATTCTGGATGAAACGGATTCCGGGCTGGATATCGATGCCCTGAAGATCGTCGCCAACGGCGTCAATTCGCTGCGTGACGGCAAGCGCGCCTTTATTATTGTCACCCACTATCAGCGCATTCTCGATTACATCAAACCGGATTACGTTCACGTGCTTTCCCAGGGACGCATCGTGAAGTCTGGTGATTTCTCATTGGTGAAACAGTTGGAGGAGCAGGGCTATGGCTGGCTTTCCGACCAACAGTAATTCACGGGCACTACAGCAGATGTACAGCCTGTTCGAAGCGCGCGGCGGCGAGCGTTCTGCGCATGCGTTAGCCCATTGGCAGCAGGCTTTACGCCAAGGCTGGCCGACTCGCAAGCAGGAAAACTGGAAATATACCCCGCTGGAAGGCTTGCTGGAGCTGCAGTTTCTGGAGCCAGTGGACAACGTGTTCAGCGCGGAGCAGCGCGACAAACTGGCGTTGAAGATCGATGCGTATTGCCTGGTGTTTGTCGATGGGCGCTTATGTCCACAACTGAGCGATGAGGACCTTGGCGACTACCGGTTGACCAGGGTGGCCTATGATGCGGCACTAACGTTGCCGGAACCGATCCAAACTGAAATCTTTCTGCATTTGACTGAAAGCCTGGCGCAAGAAATCTGCGTGATTAGCCTGGAGGCGGGAAAAGTTCCGGTTAAACCGCTCTATTTGTTGCATATCAGCACCGGTCGCGAGCAGCCCGGAGAAGTGAATACGCTGCATCACCGGCACCATCTGGAGATTGCGAGGGGGGCACGAGCTTCGGTCATAGAACACTATGCCAGCGTCAGCGCTGCGGCACATTTCACCGGTGCGCGCCTGACCGTGACGGTGGGCGATAATGCCGAGCTGCATCATTGCAAACTGGCGTTTGAGAGCCAGGCCAGTTACCACTTTGCCCATAACGACCTGATGATAGGCCGCGACGCGCGGGTTAAAAGCGATAGTTTTCTGCTGGGGGCGGGGCTGACACGCCACCACACCAGTGCACAGTTAAACGGTGAGGGGAGCAATCTGGTCATCAATAGCCTGGTGCTGCCGGTGGGTAGAGAGGTATGCGATACCCGTACCTATCTGGAACACAACAAAGGCTACTGCGAAAGCCGCCAACTGCACAAAACGGTGGTCAGCGATCGAGCCAAAGCGGTGTTTAACGGCATGATCAAGGTCGCGCAGCACGCGATCAAAACCGACGGCCAAATGAACAACCACAACCTGTTGTTGGGCAAGGTGGCGGAGGTAGATACCAAACCGCAGCTGGAAATCTACGCCGATGATGTCAAATGCAGCCACGGTGCCACTGTGGGCCGCATCGATGAGGAGCAGTTGTTCTATCTGCAATCGCGCGGTATTGATAAGCACGCGGCGCAGCAGATGATTATCTTTGCCTTTGCCGCTGAACTGACGGAGGGCATTGCCGATCCGGTCATACGGGAGTTGGTGCTGGCGCGTATCGCCGATCGTTTACCTCAGGAGGCGGCATGAGTTATCCCTTGGAACGGGTACGTTGTGATTTCCCCTTGCTGGCTCGGGAGGTCAATGGGCAACCGTTGGCTTATTTGGACAGTGCTGCCAGCGCGCAGAAACCGCAGAGCGTGATTGACCGTGAACTGGATTTCTACCGTCACGGTTATGCTGCGGTTCATCGCGGTATCCATAAGTTGAGCGCCGAAGCTACCCAGCAGATGGAGGGCGTGCGTGAGCAAGTGGCGCGCTTTATCAATGCGGGTTCTGCAGAAGAAATCGTGTTCGTGAAAGGCACCACTGAAGGCATCAATCTGGTGGCTAACAGCTTTGGCCGCCATTTGCTGACGGCGGGTGATAGCATCATCATCACCGAGATGGAGCACCACGCCAACATTGTGCCGTGGCAAATGCTGGCGCAGGAGCGAGGCATCACGCTGCGTGTCTGGCCATTGCAGCCAGACGGCACCTTGGATCTGGCGCAACTGCCGGGCCTGATCGATGCTTCCACCAAGCTGTTGGCGATCACCCAGGTTTCGAACGTGCTTGGAACCGTCAACCCACTGAGTGAGATCGTTCCCGTGGCCAAAGCAGCTGGGCTGAAGGTGCTGGTGGACGGCGCTCAAGCGGTAATGCATCAGTATATCGATGTCCAGGCACTTGACTGTGATTTTTATGTGTTCTCCGGCCACAAGCTGTATGGGCCAAGCGGTATCGGCATTCTGTATGGCAAGCAGGCGTTGCTGGAACAGATGCCACCGTGGGAAGGCGGCGGTGCGATGATCCAACGGGTCAGCCTGACGCAAGGAACCACCTTTGCAGCGCCACCATGGCGTTTTGAGGCCGGTTCACCTAATACGGCGGGGATGATGGGGCTAGGGGCGGCCATCGACTATGTCGAGGCTCTGGGGCTGGATAACATCCACGATTACGAGCAGTCTTTAATGCATTACGCATTGGATGGATTGCAGCAGGTGCCAACACTGAAGATTTATGGTCCTGCACAGCGTGCCGGTGTGATTGCCTTTAACCTGGGTGAACATCATGCCTACGACGTGGGCAGTTTCCTGGATCAATACGGCATTGCGATCCGCACTGGGCACCATTGTGCCATGCCGCTGATGGAGTTCTACCGGGTGCCAAGTATGTGCCGGGCCTCACTGGCGTTGTACAATACCCGCCAGGAAGTGGATCGGCTGGTCGCCGGTTTGCAGCGCATCCACAGCTTGTTAGGCTAATCATTAAAGGGAGCCCCATGGCGCATTTGCCGGACAAAGATAAATTGGTGCGTAATTTTTCCCGCTGCCTGAACTGGGAAGAGAAGTACCTGTATGTGATCGAACTGGGTAGCCAGTTGCCACCGCTGGATGAAAGCGAGCGGCAGGCGGCTAACCTGATTTCTGGCTGTCAAAGCCAGGTTTGGATCGTGATGAGCAACAACGCGCAAGGACAGGTTGAGCTTCATGGTGATAGCGATGCCGCTATCGTCAAGGGGCTGCTGGCGGTGGTGTTTATTGCTTATCACCAGCTTACGCCGCAGCAAATTCTCGATCTTGATGTGCGCCCATTCTTCAGCGAACTGGCCTTGAGCCAACATCTGACGCCTTCTCGTTCTCAAGGTTTGGAGGCGATGATCCGCGCTATTCGTAGTAAAGCGGTCCAGCTCGCCTGACCGGATATCCCAAGGCTTATTGATGCACGCTATGTCAATGAGCCTTTACAATTCCTGCCAAACTCCGTCATTTCTCCACAAATTATAAGTATTTCAGCCGCTTACCCGTTGACGAGTTATTGACAATTCCTGCGTTTGATTACGTTATAACATGTTGATTTTTTGCAATTTATTGCCTTTAAATCGGATCTTGCTAATATCGAACGAGCATTTATCTTATTTACCTGCTGGCCAGCGACCGCTAGCCTTGCAATGAACCGTAAAATCAATAGGGATAAGAATGAAACGTGCGTTGACTCTAATAGGCGTGTTATTCGCCACCGTACTGACCGGCACCCAGGTCGCCAGTGCGAACGAATACTCATTGCCGCCGCCAGGCAGCCGTCTGATTGGTGAGAATACGATTTACAACGTGCCAAATGATGGCCGTTCGCTGGAAGCCATTGCGGCTGACTACAAGATTGGACTATTGGGCATGCTGGAAGCCAACCCGGGTACCGATCCCTATCTGCCTAAACCGGGGACGGCGCTGACGATCCCGACTCAGATGCTGCTGCCGGATACTCCACGTGAAGGAATTGTGGTCAATCTAGCGGAACTGCGCTTGTACTATTACCCGAAAGGGGAAGATAAGGTGATCGTCTATCCGATCGGTATCGGCCAGACCGGTATGAATACTCCACTGAAGGTGACCTCGGTCAGCCAGAAGATCCCGAATCCAACCTGGACACCCACCGCCAACATCCGCAAGCGCTACCAGTCACAGGGTGTGACTTTGCCTGCGGTAATACCGGCTGGGCCAGAGAATCCGATGGGGCTGTTTGCCATGCGTCTGGCCATGGGGCACGGTGAATACCTGATCCACGGCACCAATGCCAATTTTGGTATCGGGATGCGCGTGAGCTCAGGTTGTATCCGCCTGCGCCCGGACGATATCGAAGCGCTGTTCAACCAGGTGCCACAAGGTACCAGAGTGCAAATCGTCAATGAACCACTGAAGGTCTCCGTTGAACCAGATGGCAAACGCTATGTAGAAGTGCATCAGCCATTGTCGAAAGTGGCCAGTGACGATCCGCAGACCATGCCGATCGCGCTTTCTAAAAATCAGAAATCCTTTGCTACCGATGCACAGACCGATAAGGCGATGCTCGACAGCGCCATCGTAAGGCGTTCTGGCATGCCGGTGCTGGTCAGTGTAGGGCAAGACCCTTCTGAGGTCGCTACAGCGCCTACAGCGCTTCCTGGTGAGGGAACTGACACCTCTGGCGAGACTGGTGCACCGATTAGCTCGGTGAACTGAACCTTAATGGTGCGAAAATAGTGGGGTCCGGCATTGAGCCTGGCCCTTTTTTTGTGCCTAAGGTATGGGGTGGGGTGATGTGCAGGGGCTGTTTATTATAGGCAAAAAAAAACGGTGCACAATGTGCACCGTTTTCAATAACCGAAGCAAACTTACTTTTTGTAAGCGTGTGCTTGGTTGTCCAGACGCTGGTTAGCGCGCGCTGCGTCGTCTTTAGCTGCTTGAACGTCAGAACGGATTGCGTTCACGTCGTTGCTCAGCTGATCAACTTTAGCGTTCAGAGTCTGAACGTCAGAAGACAGTTGATCGATTTTAGCGTTGCTTGAGCAACCAGCCAGCATAGTAGAAGCCAGGATTACCGCGCCCAGTACCAGTTTAGTACGATTCATTATAACACCCTCTAGATTGAGTTAATCTCCATGTAGCGTTACAAGTATTACACAAACTTTTTTCGAAAGAGAATAAATTTTTTGTATTAAGGCCCTTTATTTTGATCGTTCGCTCAAACTTGCATCTTGTTTTGCAAAATAGTTAAAAAATCGAAGGAAAACAGCCTGATTCTATGGGACAACTCTCAAATGAAATTGGCGAAATAAACCGCTTTAATGGTTGCGTTTTTCTGAAAGTGCGTTAGTGCAGATAAAAAAAACGCCGCTAAGCGGCGTTTGGGTCACAGACTTGTTGTCACGTTTATTATTACAGCACGTGAACCGAGGCAGTATTGGTGGTGCCGCTTGGTACCAGAGCACCAGAAACCATCACTACGACGTCGCCTTTCTGTGCCAGGCCGCTCGCCAAAGCAACTTCTTTACCAATGCGGTAGAAGTCGTCGGTTGAAGCGATTTCTTTGACCATCTGAGTGGTGATACCTTTGCTCAGGATCAGTTGACGAGCAGTGACTTCGTTGGTCGTCAGCGCCAGGATCACGGCGTTAGGGAAGTACTTACGCACGGATTTGGCTGATTTGCCGCCGCTGGTGGCAACCACGATCAGTGGCGCGTCCAGTTTTTCGGCCGTTTCTACCGCACCGCGGCATACCGCTTCGGTGATACGCAGTTTACGGTTGTCGTTCAGGGTGTCGATACGGCTAGGCATCACGCGATCGGTACGTTCGCAGATGGTTGCCATGATGGTAACGGCTTCCAGCGGGTATTTACCCTTGGCGCTTTCACCAGACAGCATCACCGCATCGGTACCGTCCAGGATGGCGTTGGCAACGTCACCGGCTTCTGCACGGGTAGGGCGCGGGTTCTTGATCATTGAATCCAGCATCTGGGTCGCGGTGATAACCACTTTGCGTGCGCGGTTACACTTCTCGATCATCATCTTCTGCGCGAAGATCACTTCTTCTACCGGGATTTCAACACCCAGATCGCCACGAGCTACCATGATGCCGTCAGACGCTTCGAGGATCTCGTCGAAGTTGTTCAGGCCTTCCTGGTTTTCGATCTTGGAGATGATCTGAATGTTTTCGCCGCCGTGGGCTTTCAGGTGCTCACGAATTTCCAGCACGTCGGAACGCTTACGAATGAAGGAAGCCGCAACGAAGTCTACGCCTTGCTCACAACCGAAGATCAGGTCACGTTTGTCTTTTTCTGCCAGCGCTGGCAACTGAATGGAAACACCTGGCAGGTTTACGCCTTTGTTTTCGCCCAGATCGCCGCTGTTAAGCACTTTACAGATGACTTCGCTTTCGGTGACCGCAGTCACTTCCATACCGATCAGGCCATCGTCCACCAGGACGGTGTTGCCAATTTTCAGGTCGGCAGCAAAGCCAGGGTAGGTCACCGCAACGCGCTCTTTGTTGCCGATAACGCTCTGGTCGGTGGTGAAGGTGAAGGTCTGGCCAGCAACCAGGGCTGCATCAACGCCGCCTTCCAGCTTCATGGTACGGATTTCCGGGCCTTTGGTATCGAGCAGGATACCGGCGTTTTTACCGGTTTTGGCAATGACCGCACGCATGTTCTTGATGCGGTTACCGTGTTCTTCATAATCGCCGTGGGAGAAGTTAAGGCGCATTACGTTCATGCCCGCGTTCAGCAGGCTGGTCAGCATTTCTTCCGACTCGGTTTTCGGGCCGATAGTACAAACAATTTTGGTCTTTTTCATGACGATTTTTTCTGCAAGTTGTGATGGATAATAAAACTAACGGTACCGGCGGCTAGGCCATCGGTAAGGGATTTGGGCTGTGCCTGGCAATGCAAAACATAGTTAAGGATAGGTGACCTTGGTCGAAATGGGGTGGAAAAATTCGGCCGATGCCCAGGTGCGGGTAGGCTGCGCAAAAAGCGAGGATGAGAATTTGTTGTAATTGCGTTTTCGCAGATCAAGGGCTGAAACCATTCAACTGAAAGACGTTGCGCATTATAAGGCTATGCGGCTGGAAACAAAACAAAAAACCGCAGTTGTCGGCAGTTTTGTACATAAATTCAGCAAGTGTGGCGCAAATTGGCCGCCTGCCAGCGGGTTTGTTGCGCAAAAAGCATTACTGTAACGGATTATGTTTTCAAAAAAAATAAAGTGACAGCCTTCACGTTTTCAAACATTTTGCTGAATTTCCAACAGGACTCCGTCATCCAGACAGAAACAGCCAAATACGGTAGCGGCAGGGATCGCCAACGTTTCCTGGGCCATCAGAGTATGCACGTCACTGCCGACGGTGAACTCGAAGATCCCAGAAACGATGTGGATGTATTGGCGGTAGGGGCGTTTTTGCAGTTGGTCGAAGGTGCCTGCGGCAAATTTGACTTCCCAGGCGGTGCTGCCATCGCTCATTAGCCCTTGGCGGCGGGCGAGGCCATTGTCGAGTTGTTCGAACGGCAGCTGTGATTTAAAAACCGACATCAAAATTACCTCCATCAGGATACTGCGCTGATGATACGCGACGGGCTGACGCTCTGTCCGGTATTACTGTTAAATTGGGTTGCTGTCAGGCGAGAGATAATACTGGGAAGCGAAACAAGAAGTGGTGCGTCCGAATGGACTCGAACCATCGACCCCCACCATGTCAAGGTGGTGCTCTAACCAACTGAGCTACGGACGCACTGTGCTACTTTCAGGAACTTGGTGCGTCTGAATGGACTCGAACCATCGACCCCCACCATGTCAAGGTGGTGCTCTAACCAACTGAGCTACAGACGCATCTCTTTCCTCTCTGTCATGGCTGACAGCGGGGACGAATATTAACGAGCAACCTGGCCGCTGGCAAGGGGAAAAACGCAATTTTATTCGGTATTTCACGCGATTGCTGAGCTTATGTGCAGTAAGGCGGTTTTTTCTGCAATGGCTGGCGAGGAACTCGCCGGTTTGCCTGTGACAAACCGGCGAACGCTATTAACGGGTGGAACGCTGCAAAATCAACGCAGGGGGTTGGCGCTGCAACCAACGCATCCGCAATACCATCATGATGGCGGCGAATGTCAGGCCGATAATAAAGCCGAACCAGAATCCGCTTGGCCCCATGGCCGGCACGATGTAGTCCGTCAGCGCCAGCAGATAGCCGCTTGGCAACCCGAGAACCCAATAGGCAACAAAGGTGATGTAGAAGATCGCCCGGGTATCTTTATAGCCCCGCAGAATACCGCTACCGATCACCTGGATGGAGTCGGATATCTGATAAATCGCTGCCAGCAGCATCAGATGGGAGGCCATGGTCACGACCGCAGGGTTATCGTTATACAGCAGGGCGATAGACTCGCGGAACGCGGCGGTGAACAATGCCGAGCAACTGGCCATGGCTATGCCTACGGCAATCGCCGCATAGGCGGCAATCCGAGCCCCCTCTACCGAGCCTTCGCCCAGACGGTGTCCAACGCGAATGGTCGCCCCAACGCCGAGCGACAGCGGCAGTACAAACATTAGTGAGCTGAAGTTCAGGGCAATCTGGTGCCCGGCAACCGCAACGATGCCTAGCGGTGAAACCAATAATGCCACCACGGCAAACAGCGTCACCTCAAAGAACAAGGCCAGGGCAACTGGCAGACCAATGCCAATCAGGCGTTTTAATGCCTGCCAGTCCGGGCCACGGCGTGCGCCTTCCTCCAGCTTGATATCCCGCAGCGAGGACGCACGCTTGGCATACCAGCGCATCATCAGAAACATCATCCAATACACGCTGGCGGTGGCGACACCACAACCGACGCCGCCCATTTCCGGCATGCCAAACTTGCCGAAAATCAATATGTAGTTGATCGGGATGTTGATCAGCAGACCCAAAAAACCGATTACCATGCCGGGCTTGGTTTTGGATAAACCTTCACACTGGCCACGGACGACCTGGAAGAACAAATAGCCGGGAGCTCCCCACATAATGGCATGCAGGAAACCAACGGCCTTTTCAGCCAGCAGCGGATCGATGTTGTGCATCATGTCGATCACCAGCTGGCTGTTATAAATCACGGCGATAATGAGTAATGAAACCCCCGATGCCAGCCAAAAGCCCTGGCGCACCTGATACGCGATACGATCGCGGCGGCCCGCGCCGTTGAGCTGGGCGATCACCGGGGTCAAGGCCAGCAGTAAACCGTGGCCGAACAGGATGGTCGGCAGCCAGATAGAGGTACCGACGGCAACGGCGGCCATATCCGTGGCGCTATAAGAGCCAGCCATGATGGTATCGACCACGCCCATTGCGGTTTGGGATATTTGCGCGATGATGACCGGAATTGCGAGGGCCAATAAACTACGCGCCTCAATAAAGTACTTCTGCACGTATACACCTTTCTAATTATTTATGGGGAAGGGGTGTCGCTGCATCAGCAACAACTAAAAACTGCGGAATATGCCGAAAAGATTGTACCTGCTAGCCGGGGTTAAGCAAAGGTTGTAACGAAATAGTTATACTCGTCGTCATGAAACTACCGTGCTGTTAGCCCCCAGGGCATAAACTAGGCAAGCACTGCTTTTTTGCCGTTGTGCGTTTGGTTTTCTGCCGTAACTGGGGCAAACTGCTTACAGCGCGTTGAACATAGTCATAAAGAAGAGGCCAACATGTTTACCGGTATCGTACAAGGCACTGCCCCGCTGGTTGCCATTGATGAAAAACCCAACTTCCGTACCCACGTTGTTGAAATGCCTGATGAGCTGTTACCAGGGCTGGAGTTGGGGGCCTCGGTGGCCCACAACGGCTGCTGTCTGACCGTCACGGAGATTGCAGGCAATCGCGTCAGTTTTGATTTGATCAAAGAGACTCTGCGGTTGACCAATCTTGGCGATCTTAAACTGGGTGATGTAGTCAATCTGGAAAGAGCCGCCAAGTTTAACGATGAAATCGGCGGACACTTGATGTCCGGGCATATTATCTGTACAGCGGAAGTCACCAAGATTTATACCTCGGAAAATAATCGCCAGATCTGGCTGCGTATGCCGAATATCGATTTGATGAAATATGTGCTGCATAAGGGGTTCATCGGCATCGATGGCATTAGCCTGACCATAGGTGAGGTGGTCAATAACCGTTTCTGCGTGCATTTGATCCCGGAAACCCTTGAGCGCACCACGCTGGGTAAAAAGCGCTTGGGGGATAAGGTCAATATAGAGATCGATCCGCAAACTCAAGCGGTGGTGGATACCGTCGAGCGTGTGCTAGCTAATCGTGAGGCTGCGTTAGCTGTCACCAAGCCGTCTGTACCCAAAGCCTGATAACCCTGCACCAATAACCACACATAGGAGCCAAACGTGAAGTTTTACGGGAAAACGATGATGCTAGCGGCGCTGTTGGCGCTGACCGCCTGTTCAAGCTCCCCAGAACAGGCGAACTCACAGTCTGCCGAGGCTGAAGATGATACTTGTGGTGCATCGCAGTATCAGAATTATGTGGGTAAACCGCTGTCTGCGTTGGACGGGGTTAATATTCCCCAGCAGGTACGAACTATTCCTTATAACTCAATGGTCACCATGGACTTCAATCTAAAGCGCTTGAACTTCCTGGGTGACAGTGAAGACAAAATCATTCGCGTTTATTGCGGTTAATAACCCTTTACCCCAACCCTTTGGGTTGGGGTAAAGGGTTTTAGCGGGGAACTCGCAGACCGCCTTCGACGCCTTTAGGGCTGAATACCACCTGCCAAAGTTGAATGTCGCGAGCGCGGAACGCCCCAGCGCAGGCATTAAGGTAATAACTGAACATCCTTTCAAAACGTTCGGAATAGCGCGATGCCAGCTGTGGCCAGCTCTGTTTGAAACGTTCATACCAGGCCATCAGGGTGCGGTCGTAATCTGCGCCGATATTATGCCAATCTTCCATGACAAAACGGCCTTCACTGGCTTGGGCAATATGTTTCACCGATGGCAGGCAACCGTTGGGGAAGATGTATTTATTGATCCACGGATCAACGTTCAGATCGGTCTCGTTGGAACCTATGGTATGCAACAGGAAAATGCCATCGGGTTTTAAATTACGTTCCACCACCTCGAAATAGGTTCGGTAGTTCTTCGGCCCAACGTGTTCGAACATGCCGACCGAAACGATGCGGTCAAACTGCTGGTGGAGATCGCGATAATCCTGCAGCAGAATTTCCACGTCCAGCCCGGCACAGCGCTCTTGCGCCATTTTTTGCTGTTCGGCGGAGATGGTGACCCCCACCATGGAAACGCCGTAGTGCTTGGCCGCATAAGCAGACAGGCCGCCCCAGCCACAGCCGATATCCAATACTCGCATACCGGGCCGCAGGTGCAGTTTTTCGCAAATTAGCCTTAGCTTGGCCTCTTGCGCTTCTTCCAACGTCGTGGCCTGTTGCCAATAGCCGCAGGAATATTGCATATAGGGATCCAGCATCTGGGTAAACAAATCGTTACCCAAGTCGTAATGCTCTTTGCCAACGATCCAGGCACGTTTTTGGGATTGCAGATTGGTCAGGCGAGCGGCGGCAATACGCAAGATATCCTTCAGGTGGTGGGGCAGTTTCTTTTCCAGGCCAGCTGCGACAACTCGCTGAAAAAATATGTCCAGCCGTTCGCACTCCCACCAACCGTCCATATAGCTTTCGCCCAGTCCCAGAGAGCCGTCTTGCAGTACGCGTTTAAAGAAATTGGGATTATTGATCTGAATATCGAAAGGGCGTGAACCATTGATTTCAATACCGGCCATGCTAAGCATTTCATGAGCGATACGATACCAATGGTTATCCTGGATGCTCAGATCTTCTATACACGATGAACTCATAGCTTCTCCATCACCTTCTTCTGACTTATGATCCTGCAGAATTTAGCGTAAACAATTTCTACAGGGACATACGTATACCTACGGTAAAAATTAACCGTGGTGTCTGAAATCCGACTTGAACAGAGGAAATTTAAGAGACCCCCAGCGTCAAAGGACGCGGGTAAATGCAACCTTAAATAAAGTGTGATGCCATCTACGTACGCAGCAGTTGCTGCAATAAGAACTTAGTATAACTGTTATTCTAAAAGGTCGTTTTTGAGTATAGGCTTGCCGAGGCGTAGACTCAACTGCAAATCGCGCTCGGCAAGAATTTTCATTAAGTGACTATTTACATAGGTAATTATGATACGGAGTCGGCATGTTCCTGCCGTGTTACCTGCGTTTCATCCGTTCCTTTCCCACGCTGGATCAGATAGCCCAAAGCCGCTAAAAATACGGTAGCAACCATTACGGTAGCCGTGGCTAACAGCGGTTGGGCGATAAATGCTGAAACCAACAGGCTGGCGATAAAACACAATCCCAATTGTAGCGTGTTTTGCAGCGCAGCGGCTTTGCCACTGTTATTGGGGAAGGGCATCAACGCATTGGCCACTAAAATAGGATAGCTGGCACCGTTTACTAACGCCATAAAGCAGAACGGGATCAGCAGAGTGGTCAACGTCGGTTCGCTCAGGGTAGCAATCAGATACAGCGCTACCATGCTGATGCCATAAGCTACCAGCAGCCATGGCAGCAAGGTTTTGCCAGAAATGCGATTTAAGGCGCTACGGCAGCTGTAACCTCCTAATAAAAAAGCCAGCGTTTGTGGCACATAACTCAGGCCAATATCATTGGGGCTATACCCCATATCGCCGAGGATAAAGGGGGAGCCCGTCAACCAGGCAAAGAAACCGGCAGAACAGGCGGCAAAAACCATCACGTTGCCGCTGAAGACAGGGGATTTCAAGATCTGCATAAAGCCAAGGCTGGGCTTTTTATCGGCGGAAGGTACCAGTCTGCTACGGTCTTTCAGCAGTAAGGTGGGGATCAGCAGCAGGGCCGTGATCCCCAGTAGCACGGCGAAGATGGCCCGCCAGCCCATATGGTTGAGCAACCAGGCGCCTAGCAGCGGGGCCAACGCCGGAGAGAGAGCAACCAGCGGCATAATGGAGGCAAAAACGCGGTTGGCTTTGCCATCGCGGTAGCGATCGACCACAATCGCCTGCCAGGTGACGGCGGCGGAACACACCCCAATGGCTTGAATAAAGCGCAGTGACCACAGTTGTGTCACGTTCTCGACCCAAAGCATACCGAGGCAGCCGACGGCGAACAGCGCCAGGCCAATCAATAACACGGGCTTACGGCCAATACGGTCGGACAGCGGCCCCCACAGCAACTGGGCAAAGGCAAAGCCTGCCAGGAAGATACTCAGGCTGGCGCTGATCGCCCCAGCGGAGATTTGCAGATCCTGTTGCATTGCCCCAAAGGCGGGCAGGTACATATCGGTAGCCAGATAGCCCAACATACTCAGGCCGGCCAGGTAGAACATAAATCCAAAATTTCGCATTGCTATTTCTCGTTAAAATTATGTGTCGCAGGTTTTGAAGCGCCGGCAAGTGTATACGGCTGGATCTCTGCTTGTGAAACGGTAATATTTGTAAGGTGCTGTTAAAAAATTTGAAGGCAAACTTATGTGGTCTGAATATTCACTCGATGTGGTAGATGCGGTAGCGCGGACCGGCAGTTTCAGCGCGGCGGCACAGGAGTTGCACCGAGTTCCTTCTGCGGTGAGCTATACGGTACGCCAACTGGAGCAATGGCTGGCGGTACCGCTGTTTGAACGCCGTCACCGCGATGTGGAACTGACGCCAGCGGGGGCGCTGTTTGTTAAGGAGGCGCGGGTTGTTATCAAAAAAATGCTCGATACCCGACGACAGTGCCAGCAGGTGGCCAACGGTTGGCGCGGGCAACTGCGGATTGCGGTCGATCTGATCGTAAAACCTCAGCGCAGCCGCCAACTGGTGCTGGATTTTTATCGCCATTTCCCCGACGTGGAACTGATAGTGCAGCCGGAAGTATTCAACGGCGTATGGGATGCGCTAGTCGATGGCCGCGCGGAGATGGCCATTGGTGCAACGCGAGCGGTGCCGGTGGGTGGCGGTTTTGCCTTTCGCGATATGGGCTTTATGAATTGGCTCTGCGTAGTACATGCTAAACATCCGCTCGCCGCCTTGCAAGGAAAGCTGCGCGACGATCAGCTACGGCCTTATCCCTCGTTGTTGCTGGAAGATACTTCGCGCAATTTACCCAAGCGGGTGACCTGGTCGCTGGACAACCAGCGGCGGCTGACCGTGCCGGACTGGGTTTCGGCGGTAGATTGTTTGCGTGCCGGGCTGTGTGTGGGCATGGTGCCTGCACATCGGGTATTGCCGTTGGTGCAAAGTGGCGAACTGGTAGTGTTGATACTGCATGAGCCTTTCCCGCCCAGCGCCTGCTGCCTGACCTGGCAGCAAAACGCCCAGTCTCCGGCTATGGCTTGGCTGTTGGACTATCTGGGCGACAGCGAAACGCTCAACCAGGAATGGCTCAGTGAAGAGGAACCGGGTGGTTAATCGGGCGCAGCATGCGGCGCCCCTACGGAGAAATATGATTTAGCGGCGGTAATCGACAAAAGGACCGTCGGCGACTGAGCGGCGCTCGATGAGTTTTGGATGCACTTCAATCACCTGCGATTCTTCACGCTTGCTGATGATGCGATCCAACAGCATGGTAAAGGCCATTTCGCCCAGGCGCTCTTTCGGCTGGTGAATGGTGGTCAGCGCAGGGGTGAAGTAGCGGGCATTACGCACGTTGTCGTAGCCAATAACCGAGATATCCTGCGGTACACGCAACCCCAACTCATCGGCGGCGCAGATCGCCCCCATGGCCATAATATCGCCTCCACAGAAAACGGCGGTTGGACGATGCTTTTGCGACAGGATCTGATGCATAGCTTTGTAGCCAGATTCAGGCTCGAAATCCCCCTGCACGATCCATTCCTCGCGCACTTCGATGTTGGCTTCCTTCATGGCTTTCAGAAAGCCCTGGTGGCGACCTCCACCGGTATTACGTGCCAGTTGGCCCGGAATGGCACCGATGTCCCGGTGGCCACGTTCGATCAGGTAGCGACCTGCCAGGTAACCGCCCTCGAAGGCATTGTCGATAATGGTATCGGTGAAGTCTCCGCGTGCGGTACCCCAATCCATCACTACCATGGGAATATTACGGTAATCTTCCAGCATGCCCAGTAGCTGATCTGGATATTCTGAGCACATCACCAGCAGGCCATCGACGCGCTTTTGCGCCAGCATCGCCAGATAGGCTTGCTGTTTATCAAGATTATTGTGCGAGTTACACAAAATCAGGGTATAGCCTTTGCTGTAGCAGCTATTTTCAACCGCTTCGATCACTTCGGCAAAATAGGGAGCCTCGCTCGAGGTGGCGAGCAAACCGATCGATTTGGTGTGATTGACCTTGAGGCTGCGGGCGACGGCGCTGGGTGAATAGTGCAGCTCTTTGATGGCGGCCCAAACGGCCGTTTTGGTATCTTCGGCGACGAAACGCGTTTTATTGATAACGTGCGATACGGTAGTGGTAGAAACGCCAGCGCGTTTGGCCACATCTTTAATCGTTGCCATGTAAAAAATGACTCCTAAACCCACATGTTACAGCATGTAAGTATGATGTAAATCGTTTGCCTACGTAGATCCTTTCCCAGATAAGCGAAAACTGAGTTTTTAGTGCTGAAGTCGTAAATCGCTTGAACAGGGAGGGGCAGTTTATCGGTACGCAGTTGTGAACTGCGGATTTTGTCGCATATTGAAGAAAAGTGGAAGAGCTAATCGGTAATTATCAGCGGGGAAATCATAACAAGATTTTAATCACGAACTGTGGGAAAATGATTTGACGTATAAACTGTGTGGCTTATGCTCTGGAAAAGCCAATCTGAGAGGGAGTTGTATATGGATACCAATTTGAAGATGTCATTACTCACCACCGTGGGTGCTTTGGCAATGATTATTGCTTTCAGTTTTATTGCCGCATTGAACTGATCCGCAGCAGAAAAACAGAGGCGCAGCTTGATGCCGCGCCTTATTATTAGCTAGCCACCCGCCGTTAAGCCAGGTTTTCTGCCACGAACGCCCAGTTCACCAACGCCCAGAAGTTTTCCAGGTACTTTGGCCGCGCATTGCGGTAGTCGATGTAGTAAGCATGCTCCCATACGTCAACGGTCAATAACGGAACGTCTGCGCCGGTCAGCGGGGTTGCCGCATTTGAGGTGCTGACGATCGCCAGACTACCGTCCGCTTTTTTCACCAGCCAGGTCCAGCCCGCGCCGAAGTTTTTCACGGCGGCATCGGTGAATTGCTCTTTAAAGGCGGCGAAGGAGCCGAATGACTTATTGATGGCCTCTGCCACTGCGCCCGTTGGCTCGCCACCACCTTGCGGTGATAGGCAGTGCCAATAGAAGGTGTGGTTCCAGACCTGAGCGGCGTTATTGAACACGGCGCCGGTGGAGGTCTTGACGATCTCGACCAGGGATTTGCCTTCGAACTCGCTACCTTTCACCAGATTGTTCAGGTTAACCACGTAGGTGTTATGGTGCTTGCCATAGTGGTATTCCAGCGTTTCAGCAGAAATGTGCGGTTCGAGAGCGTTTTTCTCATATGGTAATGCAGGTAATTCAAACGACATTGCTTTCTCCTTTTATAGACAATACGCCTCTCCAACGCTGCAGGCCTAAGGGCCGAGGGCGGAAAACGCAATTGCACCACTTTTGTTATGGTTATTAATCTTAACAACTTTCGGGGGGAAAAGAACATCCAAAGTGTGCCAAGTGACTGATTGTTTATAGTTGCAGCGGGTGATAGAGAGCACGGCCGAGCAGTTGGCTCAGCCGTGAAAGGTTAACGGATGGTGGTAGGGGTCACAACGCGGCGGGCACCAATGTAATGGTTCTGCCAATAGTCGTTATCCAACTGACTGATGCGAATTTCTTCACCGGTGCGCGGTGACTGGATGAACTTACCGTTACCAAGATAGACGCCAACGTGATCGGCGGTGCCACGGTTGTTGATGCGGAAGAACACCAGATCGCCTTTCTCCAGCTCATTACGTTTGATCGGCGCTGCATCACGCAGGTGGTACATTTCGTTGGCAGTACGCGGCATTTTGATTTTCACCACGTCTTTGTACGCGTAATAAATCAGCCCGCTGCAGTCGAAGCCTGTACCAGGTGAAGACCCACCCCAGCGGTAGGGTTTACCCATTTGCCCCATCAGCTTGGCCATGGCGGTCTGCTTGGCGTGCTGATAACGTTTTTTGTGAGCGGCGGAAAGTTTTAACGGCTTTTCGCGACCAGCTAATTTTGCCGTAGCTTTGCCTTCTTCACGATGGCGACCATAACCTTTTTTATAGCCTTTTTTAGGCGGAGTTACTTTTAGCTTGGCCGTTTTGGTTGCCTGGCTTTTGGTTTTAACGCTGGTGGTTTTTTTGGCGGTCTTTAAGGTTGCTGGTTTGGTTTTTAGCGTTTTCGGAGGGGTGGCTGCCTTCACTTTTTTATTGGCTTTCACCGCTTTCTTTTTCTTGCGGTCGTCTGGCCGGGCTTCATTAACGTGACTCTTGCGCTGCTCGGCAGAAACACGTGCCTGTGGCGCAGCGTGCGCCAAATTGAAGAAGAGCTGCGTAAATAGCAGCACAAAAAGTATAATAATTAACCGCATATCGACGTTACCAACCTTGGCTCCGAAACAGAAATCGAATGAATCACAGTATTCCCGAAATTCACCCTATAAAACAGCGTGGATCTCATAAATACTAATCCATATTGTGAGAAAACGTTAATGGCATTTTTATTGTTGCAAAATCAAACGCCTGGCGCCTAAAAAAGCGACAGAGATCATGTGGTTGGCTTATTGCTCGCCGGCATTGGGCAGGGCAAATATAATAGTGAAACGTCCCGATTAAAAATGTTATTCTGGGGCCATGTTTTAACCGGTTCGGTGTGTCCGCCGCTTTTGCTAAGGCAATCAGAGAATGTCCCTGCAAAAGATGGCGTTTTCTTGGCACCGGTCCTGCCGCTACAATAGCCAGTGTGATGCATGTTGTAGCCATGATGTGGCTTGAGGAAGCAATAATGACGACGATTGAAAAAATTCAGCAGCAAATTTCTGCCAACCCGATCCTGCTGTATATGAAAGGCTCACCGAAATTGCCAAGCTGCGGTTTCTCTGCTCAGGCCGTGCAGGCGCTTTCAGCCTGTGGCGAACGTTTTGCCTATGTTGATATTCTGCAAAACCCGGACATCCGCGCCGAGCTGCCAAAGTACGCAAACTGGCCAACCTTCCCGCAGCTGTGGGTCGATGGTGAACTGGTTGGCGGCTGCGATATCATCATCGAGATGTACCAGCGCGGTGAACTGCAGCCGTTGATCAAAGAAACGGCCGAGAAGTATAAAGATCAGGAAGACCAGCAGCCTTAATGGCGCAGGGTTTTACCAAATAAAATCGGGCGGCACCTTTAACTGTGCCGCCCGATTTTTTTATGTCTGTCAGTTTGCCAGCAAGCTATTGCGATTCAACGTTGGCAATCGGCCAGCCACCGAGACGTTTCCAGCGGTTAACCAGTTCACAGAACAGTTGGGCGGTTTGCTGGGTATCATACAGGGCTGAATGCGCCTGGCTGCTGTCAAACGGCATGCCAGCGGCAATACAGGCTTTAGCCAGCACCGTCTGCCCCAATACCAGCCCGCTAAGCGCAGCGGTATCAAAGGTGGCGAACGGGTGGAACGGGTTACGCTTTAGGCTGGCACGCTCGGCGGCGGCCATCAGGAAACTGTGATCAAAGTTGGCATTATGCGCCACGATGATTGCCCGGTTACACCCCTGATCCTTAATGCCTTTACGCACGGCTTTGAAAATCGCATGCAGCGCATCATATTCACTCACTGCGCCACGCAGTGGGTTATGTGGATCGATACCGTTGAAGGCCAGCGCTTCCGGTTGCAGGTTCGCCCCTTCAAACGGCTCTACATGAAAATGCAGTGTTTCATCTTGCTGTAACCAACCATTTTCATCCATTTTCAGCGTGACGGCGGCAATCTCTAGCAGCGCATCGGTCTGAGCATGAAACCCAGCGGTTTCCACATCAATAACAACGGGATAAAACCCACGGAAACGGCCACTCAGGGCGTTAAGATCACTTTTTTCGGCCATCAGTTTCTTATCTTTAGCGAATTCAGCGCGCATTATGACAAATTTCTTGTCTTGGTGCAGCGGAGATAGAAAGCAGGGCGCAGGGAGCGCCCTGGAGAAACCTCAGTTACCGAGGCCGTGACCTGCGTGCTTGTTCTCGATCAGTTCAATCTTGTAACCGTCTGGATCTTCGACGAAGGCAATCACGGTGGTACCGCCCTTGACTGGGCCGGCTTCGCGGGTGACTTTGCCACCGGCCTGACGGATGTTGTCGCAGGTGGCTGCTACATCATCGACGCCCAGTGCCAGATGACCAAATGCGGAGCCCATGTCGTAGCTGTCGACGCCCCAGTTATAGGTCAGTTCGATCACCGAGCCTTCGCTTTCATCGCTATAACCCACGAAGGCCAGCGAGTATTTGTACTCGGTGTTTTCGCTGGTACGCAGTAAGCGCATGCCTAATACCTTGGTATAGAAGTCGATGGAGCGTTGCAGATCGCCGACACGGAGCATGGTATGGAGTAAGCGCATAATTTCCTCTGATTGGATATGCCGCGGCTGACGGCAGGTGACTTGAACAGCGTCAGACAGTATAGCCTTGTCGCACAAGGCAATTCAACGCGTGCGATAGGTGATGAGGTAGGTTACGTTGTCACAAGCAAAAAAATAGCTGCGAATAATAGTGCAGCAGGCGGGAACCATACAGAACGCCGACACGCCGTGGATCCATCCATGGAGGCTCGTATCGCGCGTCCATGCGCTCAACGGTCGGCTAACCTGTATGGCTCCCACTCACCTCAGCCTGAGATATCGCGGTATTTAGCGCACCTTATTAGCCGAGTGCAAAGCCAATTTAATTCACTTACAGAGTTGGGTAATCGGTATAACCCTCGGCACCGCCGCCGTAGAAGAAATCGGCACGTTGCTCGTTGAGTGGAGCCTGCTGTTTAAAGCGTTCCACCAGATCTGGATTGGCGATATAGCTGCGGCCAAAGGCAACGGCATCAATAAAGCCTTGGGCGATCAACTCTTCCGCTTTCTCCGCCGTATAGGCACCCGCGCCAATAATCACGCCTTGGAAGTGTGCTCTTACTGCATCGCGGAACGCGGTTGAGTAAGGCTTGCCACCTGCCCAATCCGGCTCGGAAATGTGCAGGTAGGCGATACCGCGTTTATTCAGCTCTTCGATCAGATACAGCGCCGCTTCTTCCTGATCTTCGCCGTTGTCCAGGCCATTGAACGGGCCCAGCGGTGAGATACGGATACCCACGCGATCGGCACCGATTTCGGCAATGCTGGCATCGACCACTTCCAGCGTCAGACGGGTACGGTTTTCAATGTTGCCACCGTATTGGTCGGTACGTTGGTTGGACGCCGGAGACATAAACTGGTGCAGCAGGTAACCGTGCGCGGCGTGCAGTTCAATATAGTCAAAACCGGCTTCACGCGAATTGGCAGCAGCCTGGCGGAAATCGTTGACGATCCCCGGGATTTCGTTGGTTTCCAACGCACGTGGGGTTGAGGTTGGCACTCGAACCCAGGCACCGGTTTCATCACGTACCGTGGTGCGGGTTTCGGCATTGATCGCTGAAGGCGCGACCGGAGCCTGCTGGCCTGGCTGCAAGCTCGAGTGGGAGATGCGGCCTACGTGCCACAACTGCACGGCAATATGGCCCTGTTTGTCATGTACCGCCTGGGTGATTTTTTTCCACGCGGCGATTTGTTCTGGGGTATGCAGACCGGGAGCTCCGGCATAACCTTTCGCCTGGAAAGAAATCTGGGTGGCTTCGGTGATCAGCAGGCCAGCGCTGGCACGCTGCGCATAATATTCCGCCATCAACGGCGTTGGGATGTCACCTGGCTCGATGCTGCGCAGACGAGTCAGCGGGGCCATGAACACTCGGTTGGGTAAGGTGGTGTGGCCAACTTTGAGTGGAGAGAACAATTTTTCAATCTTCATAGTGCATCCTATAGTATTAGACCAGTCGACTAGTGATGATAAATAATATCGCTACAATGTCTTTCGGGTAAAAAAGGGGGTTTATGGCTGCGCTGGGCGCAACAGCAATTCGATACTTTCCAGCGCACAGGTTAGTGGGGCGACTGAGTGGCGGATTTTAGCCCGCAATGATGCGCCCAACCACAGCGAATACAGCGTTTCCGCCGTGGCCGCTGGGCTCATGGTGACAGCCAGTGAACCTTCACGGATGCCGCGTTCGATCGCGTCTTGCAGATGACCGATCACGCGGCTGGTGCCAGCTTCCAACGCATGGCGCATAGATTCAGAAAGATCGCTGACCTCTGCGGAGAGTTTCACTGCCAAGCATGCATTATGGCACTCACTACGGCAGTGGAAACTGATGGCCTGGGCGTAATAACTTAATAACTGATTACGCGCGTCACTGCGAGAATCGGCAAAAAGCGCCTGCATTTGAGCGTCGTAATGGGCAAAATAGCGTTGCAACATCGCTTCACCGAAGGCTTCCTTCGAGCGAAAATAGTGATAGAACGACCCTTTGGGCACGCCAGCGGTAGCGAGCAACTCACTGAGGCCCATGCCGGTAAAACCAAGGCGCAGGCTGAGCGTTTCGCCGGTAGCGAGCAGGTGTTCTCGGGTATCCCCGTTGCAATTCGTCTGTTTTGTCATAATGAAAATGAGAATAATAGACCAATTGGTCTAGGTCAAGTCGCAGATAAAAAAACCGGTAAAAAATTTCCGGCTCTGACGGTAAACAGTCGACCAACTTACATTCTATCGAGGTGCTGCACAAAACCTCATACCATAGGGGCGCCGGTCTAGTTGCGACAGCGCTGCAGAATATCCAGGTCGGGCTGATATTGACGTGTCTGCACGTTTAACATACCCAACAGAGTGTGGAACAGATTATCCTGTGAAACCTTATCGGTCTCCGCCAGGGATTGCAGGCATTGGCGGTTAATGCCGAAATTGCGTTCGTAATCGGCCGACATCCACATCAGGAAAGGGACGTGTGTCTGCTGAGAAGGCGCGAACATATACGGCGTACCGTGCAGGTACATGCCATTCTCCCCGAGCGATTCACCGTGATCGGAAAGATAGACCATCGCCGTATTGAATTTGCCGCTGTATTGCTGTAACAGCTTGATGGTGCTGTCCAGCATGGCGTCGGTGTACAGTAGCGAATTGTCGTAGGTATTCACCAGTTGCTCGTGGGTACAGTCCTGGATCTGGTTGCTATCACAGGTTGGTGAGAACTGACGTAATTCTGGCGTACTGCGGCGATAGTAGGCCGGGCCGTGGCTCCCCATCTGATGCAGTACGATCACTCCGTCCCCTTGCAGGCCGTTGATATAATCGTCAAGTTTATGCAGCAGCACATTATCCAAGCAGACATCGCCGTCGCAATACTGTGAAAGCTTCAGCTTGGTCATGTCGATATGTGGGATACGATCGCAGGCGCCCTTACAACCGCCGTCATTTTCGCGCCACAGCAGATTGACTCCAGCATGTGCCATCACGTCTAGCATGCCTTCCTGGTGTGCGGCCAAGGTGGCGTTGTAATCGCTGCGTGGCATATTGGAGAACATGCAGGGCACGGAGATAGCCGTTTCGGTACCGCAGGAACTGGCATTTTTGAAATAAACCACATCGTCCTGCTGCAAGCGGGGATTGGTCTCCCGTGAGTAACCTCCTAGCGAAAAATTCTCTGCCCGCGCGGTTTCACCCACCACCAGTATCACCAGGGTCTTCTTGGCCTGGCTGTTAATCACCGGGCCTAAATGGGCATCTTCACCAATCTTGACCAGCGGCAGATTTTGATGGAAATAGCGGTGTTGAGCGTACTTGATGGTGCCAGCCACAAAATTGCTTGGAGTGAGCATTTTCACCACGCTTTTATTGTTGCGGATCAGCGAGGCGTAATCTTTGTAAAACAATGCCGCAACCAAGAGGATCACTACCACGGAAAGCATCACGTTGGCCGCGCGCAGGCCAATCATGTACCACCAAGGGCGAGTTTTATTGATGCGCACAAAGCACACGAAAACGGCAGGCAAAATGCCCAGCAACAGCAGCCATAGCCCCATACGAGGGGTGAGCAACGCCGTCGCTTCCTGCGGGTTGGTCTCGAAGGCGTTCTGCATCATATTGCCATCAATCACCACGCCGTAGCTGAACATAAAATAGTTGACCGCCGCGCTGCCGAGCAGCAACAGAATAACCAGAGGTTTACGCAGAAACGGAATGGTTAATACGCTGAAGATAATATTCAGGGCACAGAAAATAACCACCGGTATAGTCGCCGCAAAAATGATTCTATGTACGCTATCAAAGGTGATATATGACCAGGCTTGGTGAATAAATAACAGGTTCTGGAAAACCGTGAAGAATAGGGCGCAAGCCAGGATAAAACCCAAGCTGTTGCATTGTAGTGATTGACGTAAGCGCATTGCTAAATATGGATCCTGCCATGAGGTAATGCGCCGAAATTTACCAGATGAAACTTAAGATAACCTTAGACGTAATGAGCGGCAGGACAGCGGCTGCAACTGCAACGATTACAGCCGCTGGCGGACGATTAATAGGCAGCGGTAAACTGTGCCTTGATGAACTGCGGTTTTTCAACTTCGTCGATAATGGCAACCGCGAGGTCTTCTACCGAAATATTGGCCGGCGCGTCACCCTTCATCAGCAATTGTGTCGTACCCAAGCGGAACTGGCCGGTACGCTTACCGGGTTCCAGCAACGCGGCAGGAGAAAGGTAGGTCCAATCCAACTGGGTTTCTTTTTTCAACGCATTCCTTAAATCCCGTACCGCCTGGGCCCCTGGACGAATATTTTCCGGGAACTGTGGAGTATCAACCAGCTCAACACCTGGAGCCACTTCCAGGCTGCCAGCACCGCCAACGTACAGCAGGCGTTTAACCGCGGGTTGTTTTACCGCCGCCAGGATTTGCTGAGCACCTTTAGCGGTTTTCTCATACAGATCCGCTTCTGCCCAACCTGGGTTATAGGCGCTGATCACGACATCATGGCCAGCTAACTGTTGTACCAACCACGGGCCGTCGGCCACGTCACCCAGGGCAACGGTGAGATTGGCATTTTCCGGCAGATCTTTTTTCTGACGGGCGATGGCGGTCACTTGCAGGCCGCGGGCCAAAGCTTCATCGACTACGCGGCGGCCAACAAAACCGGTTGCTCCAATAATGGCGACTTTCATAAGGTCTCTCCTGTGAAATGTTTTTAGCGGGTTGCCGTACCAACTCAGTGGCGGCGCAGTAAAAATACTATAAGTCTTAACAATGCGGCTGATTAGTGCCATATTTATGCTTTCTTGGTTAAGTAAAACTTCATAATCATGGATAAACTGAATCGAATGGCGGTATTTGCCACCGTGGTGGTCGAGGGATCTTTTGTTGCGGCGGCCCGTCGGCTAGAGATGACGCCCTCTGCGGTCAGCCAGCATATGAGGTCGTTAGAAAAGTCGTTGGGCGTGACGTTATTGCACCGCTCGACTCGCCGCTTGGCACTCACCGATGCGGGGGAAGCCTTTTACCCCGGCTGTGAAGCCATGTTGCAGGAAGCACAGCGCGCGGAGCAGCGGCTGGCGGAACTGCGGGATACATTGGTGGGCGAACTGCGTATTGCCACCACCGTCGGGATCGGTAGCGGCCCGTTGGCGGAGGCCCTGGCTCCCTTGCTACTGGCGCACCCAAAGCTGACGCTGCGTATTCTGGCAGACGACCAGGTGGTGGATATGATCGAGCAGCGGGTGGATATCTCGCTGCGCGTAAATCTTCAACTGGCAGATACCAACCTGATTGCTCACCCGCTGACCGCCTGGCCCATGATGCTCTGCGCCGCGCCTCGTTATCTTAGCCAGCATGGCGTGCCAGAAACGCCCCAGGAGCTGGTGCAACATCGCTGGATCACCGGCAGTGGTCACGGGTTACATCTCGATTTACATCACCATGCGGGCGAAACATTCAAACTACGCCTGGCGGCGGGGCAGGTTGTCAGCGGTAGCATGAACGTGATCCGGGCCTTTACCCGCAATGGTTTGGGGATTTCTGGCCAACCGCTGTATGAAATTGGTGACGAACTGCGCCGGGGAGAATTAATCGCCCTGTTACCGCAGTGGAGGCCAGCGCCATATCGGCTGCATGCGTTAACTCTGGAGCGGGTTCTACCGGAGAAAACGCGCCAGGCGTTGCACTATTTGCGAGAATATTTTCGCCGTCATGGGGAAAAGCCACTTGCCAATGGCCCCGATGACGTCTTCAATTAGCATGACAACGCAGGAGGACGTGTGGCGCAGCAACTCGAGTTCTTTGACATCCCAAGCCCGTGTCGTGGCATTTGCCAGGCCGATGAGCGCGGCTATTGTCGTGGTTGCCTGCGCAGCCGCGAGGAGCGCTTTGGCTGGATGCAAATGAACGATGTCCAGAAAAAGGACGTTCTGCGGCTGTGTCGCCAGCGTTACCTGCGTTCACTGCGTACCGGCAAGCAGCCAGAAGAAATCCCGCCAGAGCAGCCCTCGCTATTTTAACTTTATTGCTGATTTTCTCGATCTGCCGCATGTTAAGGTCACTTTTGCGTTTCCTACGGCTTGGGCGCTTGTGTATGCTTGCGTTAACTATTGTCATGAGGTTTAACAATGCTGAATCGTACTAAGCTGGCACCACTTGGGCCCGAGTTCTCACGCATGATTTGCGGCTACTGGCGTTTGATGGAGTGGGGCATGTCACCGCAGCAGTTGCTGACGTTTATCAAGCAACACGTTGAGCTGGGGGTGACCACGGCGGACCATGCGGATATTTATGGTGGCTATGCCTGTGAGCAGGCTTTTGGCGAGGCTATCAAGCTACAGCCCTCGGTGCGCCAGGGGATGGAGTTGGTGTCGAAGTGCGGCATCGCTACCACCGCCAAGCCGGGTAACCCAATCGGGCATTACATCACCGATCGCGAGCATATTGTGCACAGCGCAGAGCAGTCTTTATCGCACCTGCATACGGACTACCTGGATTTATTGTTGATCCATCGTCCCGATCCGTTGATGGAGGCCGATGAGGTAGCAGAAGCCTTTGTGGCGCTGCATAAAAGCGGCAAGGTGCGCCATTTCGGCGTTTCGAACTTTACGCCAGCACAGTTTTCCTTATTGCAGTCGCGTCTGCCGTTCTCACTGGTGACCAACCAGGTTGAGATATCCCCGATTTATCAGCCAGCGATCCTCGACGGCACCTTGGATCAATGTCAGCAACTGCGTATTAAGCCGATGGCTTGGTCTTGCCTGGGAGGCGGGCGGTTGTTCAGCGATATTGAGTTCCAGCCGTTACGTGATGAACTGCAAACGGTGGCACAAGAGATTGGTGCCGAAACCATTGAGCAGGTGGTGTATGCCTGGGTGATGCGTCTGCCTTCGGCACCGCTGCCAATTATCGGCTCCGGCAAGATCGAACGCGTACGTTCGGCCCTGAAGGCGCAAGAGCTGGCATTGAGCCGCCAGCAGTGGTTCCGCATTCGTAAAGCGGCACTGGGTTACGACGTACCTTGAGTTGAGCTGGTAAGGCTGGCATTGTGCCAGCCTTTGCCACTACTTCACTTGCATAACGCTGAAGGTTTCGTTTTTATATGCCAAGGTGACAACTTGCAGCCCTTGGCTTGGTTGCCATGAGGAGTCTGGCAACCGCTTGTTAAAGAATGCATTCAGTATTAGCGGGTGGGTGAAGACGATCACTTTACCCTGGCTAAATTCATATTTTTGACCGATAGCGGACAGGAACTTATCCAAACGGTAGGCGGCAACCTCGCCATTCTCGCCTTCATCTGGTGCAACAAAGCGGATCAGGTTGTTGGCCGAGAACAGGTTTCTCGCCGCTTCGCTCTGGTCGTTTTTCAGCGTTGCCACCTTTTCTGCCTCCCAGTGTCCCAGGAACATTTCGTTCAATTGGTTATCTTGCTGAACCGGGATTTTATGGTCAGCCATCACGCGTTGGGCGGTTTTGTAGCCACGCCCCAACTCGCTGCTATAAGACGCGATAAACCGGGTGGATTTTAGCGTGCGGTGTAATTGCTGGTTAGCCTTTTCGCCCGCGTCGGTGAAGTCTGAATCAGTGGTGCCTTCCATGACACCAGCCTGCTGCAATTGGGTCAGCGGATTAACGACCAGAGTGATTTCCAGCGGTGGCAGGGCCTTTGCTCTGGCGTAGCCAGATTTAAGATAATCGGTATTATTAAAATCGATAAGATGGAATTGGCCATCCTTGAATTCCAGCACCGAGACGCTGGTATTAGCTAACCCAGCCAGTGGTTGGTTGGCGCGGTATTTTTGCAGGTAGAACGCCATTGATGAGTGGGCGGTAACCAGAATATTACCATCCTCACCGGCATGCTGTGTGGCAATCTGTCGCAATGCACCTTCAAAGCGCGCCGAAAAATCAGCCATATTTTCGGCATTGACCGGGGATTTGAACGCGGGATCGTTATAGGCGCCGAAATAGAACGCGAAGTCGTTGCCAGAATGGCCGAATTTATCCGTCAGATCGTCAATTCGGCCTCCTTCGGCGTCGCCCCACGAGATATCTTTCAGATCGTCAATTTGCTTCACCTGCATGTTGCGGCCACGCAAAATCTGGTTGGCGGTTTCATAGGCCCGGCCCAAGGTGCTGCTATAACCGGCGATAAACTCTACTTCTGCCAGCCCCAGCCCTAAACTGCTGGCGTCATAACGGCCTTTTGGGGTCAATTGGGCGTTACCGCCACCGCCGATGGTCATTTCCTTGATATTGGAGTAAGTCTGCCCGTGGCGAATTAAATAAAAGCGCAGCGTTTTTGTCTGTTCTGTGTTGGTCTGATCTTGCGATAGCGCTGCGGTGGGCTGCCATATCATGGCTAAAAACAGAGTAACCAGCGGGATTATTTTCTTTTTCACGCACTATTCCTTTTAATTATCAGCAAGATTGCAGCTTAAGGAATAAATGGAACTGGGACCTTTGTGTTAATGACACTTGCCGATGCAGGGTGGCAGAAAACCAAGGAATAACGGGAGGAAGGTCACAAAATATTATAACCGACTCAGTGGCTGCACTGATTAACGGCGGTTTCCACTGTGGCAGGATTTATTCGGTATATACTCCCTAAGGACTATAACTATCGCATGGAGATTGAGTGATGAAACGTTATTGGTGTGCGGCATTGGGTTTGATGGCCTGTGGCGTTGCGCAGGCGGCAACGGTTGATGTCGAAATGAATCTGGTGACCGGCCAGGGAATGGGTCAGGACATTGGTAAAATCACAATTAGCGAAACGCCTTACGGTCTGTTGTTCACTCCGCAGCTGAAAGCCTTGCCTGCTGGTGTGCACGGTTTTCACGTTCATGAGAAAGGCAGCTGTGAGCCGGGTATGAAAGACGGCAAGGCGGTAGCCGCACTGGCTGCGGGTGGCCACTTTGATCCTGAAAAAACCGGCAAGCATCTCGGGCCTTATGATGTCAACGGGCATTTAGGCGATTTGCCAGCAATCTATGTCACGGCGGACGGTATGGCTGACACCCAGGTCCTGGCTCCGCGCTTGAAGAAAATCAGCGAAATCGAAGGCAGAGCGCTGATGGTACACGCCGGGGGGGATAACCACTCCGATCAACCCAAACCTCTGGGTGGTGGTGGCGATCGCTTCGCCTGTGGCGTAATCAAATAAATCAGATGCCCACGTCAGCCTGGCGTGGGCGCTGTTAACTCTTCCGGTGGAATGATCGCCTGCTGCAATTGCTGCAGTGAGCAGTACAGCCGCCAAATCAAACCCGCCAAATCACGCGCTGCAAGTTCTGGATGCTGGGCAAGCGCATTACTCATACGCTGCAACTCCTGCAAGGTGGCGTCCAAGGACGCATGCTGCACGCCTTTCTCAGTCATGACTCCCTTCAAACAATGAATACACACGTCGCGCACGGCGGCCAGCGGATCTGAACGGGTTTGCCAATCACGCAGTTGCCAGACTACGTGGCTGCAATTGAGCAGCACGACTCCCCAGCGCAATAGCCAGGTGCGAGCCTCCTGATCCAGGCTTTGATTCAGTTGACTGATGCGGTGATAGATAAGCGACTCAAACTGGCTTTCGCTTTGCTGCGGTTTCTTACTCAACTGATCGATAAAATCACGACGTAACGCGCGGATAATCCGTCGGCTTTTGCGTTTGTCCGAACTGGGCCGCAGGATTTGGAACGCCAATCCTGCCAACAGCACGCCGGCAATCTTGGCGAGACTGTCATTGATATATCCCTGATAATCGTAGCTCGGCGGGTTGGTCACGGCGAGAAACGATCCCATAAACACGATCAACTGACCCCATAGTGGAGCATAGGGGGGATTTTGCAGTTTCATCATCTGCATCGTGACCAGGGTCGGGAACAGGAAGGCGCAAAACACCCAGAAGTCGTCGATCTGGATCATCAGGCCAAACTTCATCACAAAGCTGAAGGCAAACAGCAGGGAAACGGCCTTCAGTAAGGTGGTGATGGATTTGATCGGCGAAGGGGTAGAGGAATAGAGCACGCAACTGATGGCGATCAGCGTCAGTGCAGAGCTACCGGCGTCCCACTGGGTAGTGATCCAATAAGCGCAACCGATCAGGATGCACAAGAAGGTGCGAAGCCCGTTGTAGGCGGCCTCAACGCTGTCGGTATGGCGCGCTAGTGAGGTAACTCGCGGTGGTTCGATATCGCTGACCTGGGTAGCACTTTCCAGCCGTTGTAACCAGCGGGTACAGCGCAAATAGAGCCAGCAAAAGTGGCGCAGGCGCAGGAAGAAGGCCCGATGGCGATAATCGGCTGGATCCTGAGGGGCGATGGCGACCAGAATATGAGCCAGCCGGTATTTATCTGTGGTGGGGTCGCGTAATTCATTCAACACCTGATCCAATACTACCGCCAGATTTTCCGGGAGATCTGGCCAGTTTAACAACATGCGGCGCAGGCTGGAGATGACGCTGGTGATACGCAATTGCTGGTGCAGCATGTAGTTGAGGATATTGTTTTGTCGACGCAGCCGGTAATGGCTCCAGAATGCCTGAATTCGCAGCAGGTTCATGGTCAGGATCTGGCCGATAACGCCCTCGTGGGAGGTACGCATCCGCAGGCTGATTTCCGGTTGCCACAGCATGGCGGCGTGTTCCAGCAGGCGTAAGTGCATGCGTCGTAGCGATACCAGCAAAGTCTCACCATCCGACGTGCTTGGCAGGATCATCATCATCAGGCCGCCGCACAGGATACCGGTGATCACCTCACAGACGCGTGCCTGAGTGATATCAAAAATTTGCTGGGTGTCGGTAATATTAACCGTGCCAAACACGATGATCGCGGCGGTATAGCCCGCCAGGGCAAAGGCGTAGGAGACATTGTTCTGGTAGTGGTTGGAAATGTAGGTGCACAGCCCCAACCAACTGGCAATCGATAGGGTGAACAACCACGGATCGTTCAGGCAACCGGCAATCAGCAGTGAAGCCATGGCGCCGATCAGACTGCCAAAAATGCGGCCAATGCTCTTGCTTATCACGCCGCCAACCGTCGGGAAGCTGACGACCGCGGCGGAGGTCAGTGCCCAATAGGGCTCATCCAACTGTAGAACGAAGGCGACCCACAGCGCCAGACACATTGCCAGGGTGTTGCGTAACGCATAGCGCCACTGCCCTGCGGTGGCTTTACCCCAGGGCGAGCGCTTCCATTCAAGAAAGGGCAGGTTCACACATTAGTCCTGCTGATGAATTGAAATGGTGCAGGTGGTACCGGCTACCAGAGTCAGGTCGGCCGGGATATCGATCAGCTTGATACGTACCGGTACCCGCTGTGCCAGGCGCACCCAAGGCACGTTGGGTTTCACATCCATCAGCAAGTCACTGCTGCTGTCGGCGCTTTGGTCGTAAATGGCCCGGCCAATGCTTTCAACTACCCCTTGCAGCCGAATATTGCCGTTATACAACACGATATCTGCCTTGCGACCCTCTCTGATATGCCTGAGCTTGGTTTCTTCGAAATAACCGAGCACATAGAACGAATGGGTGTCTACCAGCGCCACCAACGGCGTTCCTGCGGTGGCGTAGTTGCCGACGCGTGCTTGTAAGTTGGTGATGTAACCGTCGGTTGGGGCATAGATCCGCGTCTTACTGAGGTTCCATCTGGCCTGTTCCAGATTGGCCTGAGCCGCCTTATACGAGGCTTTCATGGAGGCGGCGGCCAGGTTTGACTCATCCAGATCTTCAGAGGAGATGACGTTTCGGGGCAGACTGCGGCGGCGGGCCGCTTCATGATCGGCCTTGGCCATATCGGCCTGCGCTTTGGCTAGTGCCGCCTCGGCATTGTCCAACGCAATTTGGTAAGGCACGGGATCAATGCTGAAAATCAAGCTGCCCGCAGAAACGAACTGGTTATCATGAACTAGTATCTTCTCTAATCTGCCTGAGACTTCCGGGGTAATATTAACCAGCTCAGCCCGCACCTTACCGTCGCGTGTCCAAGGAGATTGCATGTAGTAATTCCATAACCACCAGCCGGCACAAAGCGCGATGGCGCAAACAATAACCGTCGAAAAATACTTTAATGTCTTATGCTTCATGAGCTACCAACTCGCTAGGAGCCACAGGGAACCGCTAACGGTAATGACGAAGATGGACAGATCCATCAGCATAGGGTGCCAGATATCACCGGAGTACATCCAGTCGCGTAGCAAATGATGCACCAGCAGCCAGAAGACTAAACCGAGTAAGAAAGCTTTAAATAGAGGTGGGAAATAAAGCGATGCACCCAGCACCAGATCGGGCAGTGGTGACGCAGTATGGAGCCAAGTCGTATTCACGTTAGCAATCCCGATGAGTGAATATGAAGGATGTTTGCATAGAGGATAACCAATTACCGATAAAAATGTGTCTATTTTTGCGATTTGGATTATATACATTTGTGTTTTTAATGTTAATTAACCAAAATGGGCTACACTTTGGGGAGTAATGTTAGCATGCTAACTATAAGGAGGGGGAAGTGGAATCAACGTTAGGTTCAGATTTAGCACGATTAGTTCGTGTTTGGCGTGCGCTGATCGATCATCGGCTAAAGCCGTTGGAGCTTACACAAACGCATTGGGTGACGTTGCACAATATCAATCGATTACCGCCTGAACAGTCGCAAATCCAATTGGCAAAAGCGATAGGTATTGAGCAGCCTTCATTGGTCCGTACCTTGGATCAACTGGAAGAAAAAGGGTTGATCACCCGACACACCTGCGCTAACGATCGCCGCGCCAAGCGAATCAAATTGACCGAGGCTGCAGAGCCGATTATTCGTGAAGTGGATAGTGTGATCACGTCGACCAGAGGCGAAATTCTCAGCGGTATCTCGGCAGAAGAAGTAAGACTTTTAGTTGGTCTGATTAGCAAGCTGGAACAGAACATCATAGAACTGCAAGAAAAACAATAAATCCAGCGCCTTTATTATTATGCTTAGTCACAGCAACAAACAGAAACCGGAGGCCCAGGGGCCTCCGGTTTTGCATTCAGGCAAGGACGTTACAGTGGAGAAACGGTAACGGTGCTGCCATTTTGCGCCATACGAACGCGCTGACCTGGGCTGAATTTAGTCGACCCGGCTTTCTGTACCACTACGATATTTTCTTTATTATCGGTTTTGATTTCCAGCTCCCAAGCGTTGCTACGGCTAGCTGCGCTACCGACGCTGTCGCCTACCACACCACCGGCTACGGCGCCCGCTGCGGTTGCCAGGCTACGGCCAGTGCCGCCACCAATGGTATTCCCCAGGAATCCACCCAGGACTGCGCCGCCGATAGTGCCAAGCATGCTTGAGCCTTCACCGCCCTGAATTTGCACCGGGCGTACGGACACCAAGGTCCCAAAGGTCACGGTTTGTACCTGTTTGGCCTGAGAGGCGGAATAGACATCACCGGACGCGGTTTGGTTTGCACAGCCCGCCAGTGTGACTGAGGCGAGAGCGACAACAAGAAGACGCTTGATCATATAAAGCTCCTGCAGTTGGTAATCCAGATCTGGGAGATAGGCCCAAACCAAGTTTTATAAATCTTACAGCAATTATGGTTGAATCGGTTTGATATCACCCATGTGTTGCCTTCTGTATACAGCTTAGCTTTTCTCTGTTCAACCAATAATAAACGGTGGTTTAACTTTGTGACAGAACTGAAAACAAATAACCGGCGCTTTATCCTCCCCTTAATTGTTTATTATGTAACCAATGTACGACATAAAATAAACAACTTCGCTCACAGGCTGTAAAAAAGACATCATAATTCATGGCGTTAATCGCACAATTCTGGTCTATTTAAAGGGTGAAAACGGTTGCAACCTGGAAAGGGTAAAGGATAGTGCTGATGAAGTCAGGCCGCTATATTGGTGTTATGTCTGGCACCAGTCTGGATGGGATCGACGTGGTACTTGCCGCGATCGATGAACGTATGGTGGCGCAACAGGCAAGCTATAGCCACCCAATGCCGATCCAACTGAAAAAAGATATTCTGGGGATGTGCCAAGGGCAGCAGACCACGCTTTCTGCCGTAGGACGGTTGGATGCCCAGTTGGGCACGCTGTTCGGTGAAGCGGTGCTGGGGCTGTTAAAGCAAACCGGTATTCCGGCCCATGAAATCACCGCCATTGGCTGTCATGGCCAAACGGTGTGGCATGAACCGGAGGGCGAGACGCGCTTTTCGATGCAGCTTGGGGACAATAACCGGGTGGCGGCATTGACCAATATCACTACCGTGGGGGATTTTCGCCGCCGTGATATGGCCTATGGTGGCCAAGGCGCGCCCTTGGTTCCCGCGTTTCATCAGGCTTTGTTGGCTCACCCGACCGAGCGCCGTATGGTGCTGAATATTGGCGGCATCGCCAACCTGTCACTGCTACTGCCCGGCGCACCAGTGCGCGGTTTTGATACCGGGCCGGGGAATATGCTGCTGGATGCGTGGGTATGGCGCCACCGCTCTAAACCTTTTGATAAAGACGGCCTTTGGGCGATGGAAGGGCGCGTCTGCTTACCGCTATTGCAGCAGATGTTGGCCGATCCTTATTTCGCTTTACCTGCACCGAAAAGTACCGGTCGGGAATATTTCAATATCAGTTGGCTGGAAAAACAGCTGGCGACGTTGCCGGGGTTAACTCCGGTGGATGTGATGAGCACGCTGGTGGAGCTGACGGCCACCACCATCTGCGAGCAGGTGATGCTGGCTGGGGGCTGTGAGCGTCTGCTGGTCTGCGGTGGTGGTGCCCGTAATCCACTGCTGATGGCGCGAATGTCCGCTTTACTGCCGGGGACCGAGGTGACTACCACCGATCACTTTGGCGTCAGTGGGGATGACATGGAGGCGTTGGCTTTCGCCTGGCTGGCATTCCGGACCATTTCTGGTCTGCCGGGAAATCTGCCTTCGGTTACCGGTGCCAGTTGTGAAACTTTGCTGGGTGGGATTTATCCGGTTTTGCCATTGGGCTACTGCTAGCTCTGTTAGGATAAAGAAAGGGTTAATATCTTAAGGAGCACCAGATGAAAAAAATAGCGATGGTTGTCGGGGTTCTCGTGTTGGCGGGTTGCAGTTACGTAGTCCCGCAAAAAAGCGAAACGCTGCACTATCAATGCGGAACGACGCCGCTCACCGTAGAGCTCAATGGTGAAGAGAGCACGGTCAGCTTCCTGATGGATGGCGAACAACTGAAGCTGAAACAGGTGCTGGCGGCGTCCGGTGCCAAATACAGCGACGGTAAATACACCTTCTGGTCGAAAGGGCCAAACGCCTTTATCGAGCGCAATGAAAAAGTGATCATGAGCGACTGCGTGCTGGCTCAAGACGCGAACCACGCTTAATACCGCGCCACTGAAGCCTGAGGCAGGTGGGAGTTGTGCAGGTTAGCCGACCGTAGAGCGCAAGGATGCGCGATACGAGCCTCCATGGATGGATTTACGGCGTGTCGGTGTTCTGCATGACTCTCACCTGTTGCATTATCGGGGGAGCTATTTGCTAGCAGAATGATTGAGATCCTGCTGCTACAGGCGCAGAATATGACAACGAATTTACCGCTTGGTTGCTAATCCAGATGACTGATAATAATGAGTTTGATGTGGCGGATCTGCGCCGTGAATATACCCGTGGCGGTCTACGCCGTAACGATCTGACCGCCAACCCCCTGGATTTGTTCGAACGATGGCTCAAACAGGCTTGTGAGGCGCGTCTGGCCGATCCTACCGCCATGTGTGTCGCTACCGTGGACGAGCAGGGGCAGCCTTTCCAACGCATCGTGTTGCTAAAGCACTTCGATGACCAGGGCTTGGTGTTTTATACCAACCTGGGCAGCCGCAAAGCGCAACAACTGGCGCAAAACCCGCATATCAGCTTGCTGTTCCCGTGGCATATGCTGGATCGCCAGGTGATCTTCCTCGGCAAGGCCGAGCGGCTGTCAACGCTGGAAGTGATGAAGTATTTCAACAGTAGGCCCAAAGACAGCCAGATCGGCGCTTGGGTGTCACAACAGTCAACACGCATTTCTGCCCGTGGCATCCTCGAAAGCAAGTTCCTCGAACTGAAGCAAAAGTTCCAGCAAGGGGAAGTGCCATTGCCCAGTTTCTGGGGCGGTTTCCGCGTCAGATTCGACTCCGTTGAGTTCTGGCAAGGGGGCGCGCACCGCTTGCACGACCGTTTCCTGTATCAACGCGAGGGAAATGACTGGAAAATTGACCGACTGGCACCCTGATAGACGGAAAATCCCCCTTAAGCGCTGGCACTGATGCCGCTGGCGCTTTATTCTATGCGCTACCCCGAATTTTGTGATTTTCGCCAATGGGCGAAGGCCGTGTACCGGCAAAGGTGCATTCGTTTATACATGGAGAAATTGATGGCTAGCATCAACCTGATTCAACAACTGCAAGAGCGGGGCCTGGTGGCTCAAGTGACGGACGAGGAAGCGTTAGCAGAGCGACTGGCGCAAGGGCCAATTGCACTGTATTGCGGCTTCGATCCGACCGCTGACAGCTTGCATTTGGGCCATCTGGTGCCTCTGCTGTGCCTGAAGCGTTTCCAACTGGCCGGCCATACGCCGGTAGCGTTGGTAGGTGGCGCGACCGGTATGATCGGCGACCCAAGCTTTAAAGCCGCCGAACGCAAACTCAACACCACGGAAACGGTCAACGAATGGGTCGAGAAAATCCGCAAGCAGGTTTCTCCGTTCCTCGATTTTGACTGTGGCAGCAACAGCGCCATTGCGGCCAACAACTACGATTGGTTTGGCGGCATGAACGTGCTGACCTTCCTGCGTGACATCGGTAAACACTTCTCGGTTAACCAGATGATCAACAAGGAAGCGGTCAAGCAGCGCCTGAACCGTGATGATTCCGGGATCTCCTTCACCGAGTTTTCCTACAACCTGCTGCAAGGGTTCGACTTCTCCGAGCTGTATAACCGCCATCAGGTGGAGCTGCAGATCGGCGGCTCTGACCAATGGGGCAACATCACCTCGGGTATCGACCTGACTCGCCGCATGCATCAGAAACAGGTGTTTGGCCTGACGGTGCCGTTGATCACCAAGTCAGACGGTACCAAGTTTGGTAAAACCGAAGGCGGTGCGGTATGGCTGGCTCCGGAAAAAACCAGCCCGTACAAATTCTACCAGTTCTGGATCAACACCGCGGATGCGGACGTTTATCGCTTCCTGAAGTTCTTCACTTTCCTGAGCATTGAAGAGATTAATGCGCTGGAAGAAGAAGACAAGAACAGCGGCAAAGCGCCGCGCGCCCAGTATGTGCTGGCAGAAGAAGTGACCGGTATGGTGCATGGCGCTGAGGGCTTGGCTGCGGCGAAACGTATCACCCAGAGTCTGTTCTCTGGCGCATTGCATGATATGACCGAGGCGGACTTTGCACAGTTGGCTCAGGATGGCATGCCAACCATCAAGCTGCAGAACGATGCCGATCTGCAACAGGCATTGGTTAATGCGGAGCTGGTTCCTTCTCGTGGGCAGGCTCGCACCATGATCGGCTCCAACGCAGTGACCATCAACGGTGAGAAGCAGTCCAGCCCGGAATATCTGTTTACCGATAGCGATCGCTTGTTTGGCCGTTACACGCTGCTGCGTCGTGGCAAAAAGCATTACTGCCTGGTTGACTGGAAATAATCTGTTTTGATGCTGACAAGGGGCCCAATGTGGCCCCTTTCTTTTATTCTGGTTTTATAGTCCTTCGGCACTCAACGTCGCTGCCACCGCCGGGCGAGCCGCTACGCGATCGAAATAAGCCATCAGGTTCGCGTGCTTCGTGAGATCAAACTGTAACGCCTTCGCCCAACGCAACACAGTGAACAGATACGCATCCGCCACGCTGAAACGCTGGCCCAACAGGTAATGCTGCTTCTCCAGCACCGAGTCCAGGTAGCTGAACTGGCTAGCCAGCTTATCGCGGGCCATCGCTTTATATTCGTCCGGCGTTTTCGGGTTAAACAGTGGACTGAAGCCTTTGTGCAGCTCGGTGGCCACGTAGTTCAGCCATTCGATCGCATGATAGCGAGAAAGCGTGCCAGCGGCCGGGATCAGGTTACGATCTGGTACGCGATCAGCCAGGTATTGCACAATCGCCACGCCTTCGGTCAGCAGGCTGCCATCGTCAAGTATCAGCGCCGGGACTTGCCCCTTCGGGTTGATCGCCAGATAGTCGGCACCACTTTCGGTTTTCTTGTGAGCTAAATCGACTTTCTCTGCGGTGAAATCCAACCCGGCCTCACGTAATACGATGTGAGGGGACAGGGAACAGGCGCCAGCTTTATAGAACAATTTCATCGAAAACTCCTTGATGGTGATGAAGGACAGGCAGGTTTAATCTCCCATCCTAGTCCTAGGCCAGAAAAATGACAGCGGTTTTGCCAACAATATTTTATTACTTCACCAGTGTGAGCGCTGGCATCTGCGCCAGTAAATCGGCGATTTGCTGCTGCAACGCCTGTGGTGCCGTTTTCATAGGAGAACGAAGCTCGTTTTTTATCAGCCCCTGCTGCGATAGCGCCGCTTTAACCGGTCCTGGGTTCGGGTAGCTGAACATCTGTTGGATCATCGGCAGCAGGGTATAGAAGTTGCTGCGTGCGGCGGCCAGATCGCCTTGCACGACTTGTTCAACCAGAGCAACAAAGCGTTCCGGGTGCAGGTGTGCCGCAGCGGAAATCGCGCCACTTCCTCCCAAACATAGCGTGGACAGGATCAGATGGTCTTCGCCGGTCAGCACGTCGATTTCGCCGTCCTGGATCAGCGCCATGGTGGCCTCGGGGCAGCCGCCACAATCTTTGATCGCCTTGATTTGCGGGTGGAGGGCGAGTTGCCGCAGTGTTGCCAGCTCAAAGTTTGCTCCGGTGCGATAAGGCACGTTATATAAAATCACCGGGACGCGAGAGGCATCGGCAAGGCGGGTAAAATACTCCACCAGGCCCGCCTGCGAAGGGCGAATATAGTATGGGGCGGGGATCAGCACACCGGCGATATCGCGCTGGTTGATGGCTTGCTGCATCTGCAAGGTGCTCGCCATGTTATTTCCGGAAAGGCCCATGACCACCTGGCGGGCTGGCACCACCTCGAGAACGGAATCCAGCACCGCCAACTGTTCTTCTTTGCTCAGGGCGGCAGCTTCGCCGGTAGAACCGCAGACCACCACGCCATCGACACCTTGGGCGATCAGATGCTGAGCCAGCCTTTTGACTGCCGATAAATCAACGTCGTCATGATTGAATGGGGTAACCAGTGCTACCCAAATACCGGAAAATGAAGCCATGTAAAACTCCTGCTGTGTGACCGACTAGGAGTCAGATGAGAAAACCAGAGAGGAGTATCGCGTTGCACACCATCCAGTCAGCTCATCTGACGGGACAGCGCGCCCCGGTCAAATGAGCGGCTGTTTCTTCGAAGTAAGCGCCAAAGCTTCACCCACGGTCAACGCGGTTTGCTGCGGTGTGGCCTGTAGGATGAAAGGGGGCATGGCGATCTCGTAACCAGTGAATGTCACCCGATAGTGGACAGGTCACGGTTAGCTGTCAATGGATAACCAGATGATAATAGGGATATTAATAATAGTTGAGTGCAGATGAATCTGGCTTATCAAACAGAAACCCCGCCGAAGCGGGGTCTGTGATCAACGATGTGGGCGCGTGCTGATGGAGGCAGTCCAACTGAAGGTGGCACCTGTTGGCTGTGCCCGGTTGGCTTTGCGTTCTGCGCGGGTCGCTTTGGCAATCTTTTCACGCGCGGCCATAATGCGATCGATGGCTTCGTCTTTAATTCTATTATGTTCGGAGTTGGTCAACTGGCGCTCGAGGTTTTTGCTTGCTCTGTCCAGATCGGTTTTTACTTCACGTTGTTCGCTTTCTGTCATCTCTTTCAGCGTTAGTCTCTTCATTTTGGCAACCTGTGTTGTGAAGTTGACTTTCAGTGTACAGCATTTATGGCAAAGATATTGTTCTGAAGTTATCAATGAGCCTATCAAACTTCTTCCAGTAGTTCGCTGAGAAAGCGGCGCATGCGTTCGGTGCGTAATGCCGCCATCCTTCGACCTGCCGCAGTCTGAAACCCTTCCTGTAGTTTGAACAGCTTGGTTTCGAAGTGATCCAGAGTGAATCGCTTGTCATCATACTGGCGCTGTTGCGCCAGCGGATCGGCGGCATCATATAGGGCGCTACGCATGCGGCCACCGATATAGAAGCAGCGGGCAACGCCAATCATGCCAATCGCATCCAGCCTGTCGGCATCCTGCAGGATTTTTGCCTCCAGCGTTTGCGGCGGAATAGCGGCAGAAAAGCTGTGGGCCTCGATCGCGTGCGCAGTCTTGTTGATATCGTCAATTGACCAACCAAGGGTTGCCAGCGCGATGCCGGCTTTTTCTGCCGCCATGCGGGAAGCCAGATGGCGCTGAGGGGAGTTTTTCTCTACCGCAACGCAGTCATGCAGCAACACGGCGGCACACAGTATTTGCTGGTCTCCCCCTTCATCCTGGCTGATTTGGCGACAATTTTTCCACACGCGGTGCAGGTGGGCTACATCGTGCGAGCCATCATCGCCCTCTAGCGTCAGCGGCAGCAACTCCTGGGCTAATGCCTGAAATGGAGAGAAGGGTTGAAACAGCTCTGGGGAGACAGTTGGAGAAAGCACAAATCGATCCTTATCAATAGGCTGGAAGTGAGGAGGGATTACTCGTTGCGAAGGTTGCCGTATTTGTTGTCGTACTCGCGCCGATAGCCGCGCGCCTTATTGCGATCGCGTATCCATAGATAGCCGCAAACCAGGGCCACCAGCGTTGAAAATGAAACATTACGCATATCCCGGTCATAATAAAACACCAACAATGCATCCAGCGCCGCCACCAGGGCAATCCACTTATACATGTGCGACTGCCGCCGCGTTGCGGCGTTAAGGCGTTTCAACTGTCTGGCTTCATGCAAAACCGGCTTTTGCTGCATAGTCACTCATCATCAATCAGTCCAGTTGCTAAATTAGCAGATTATTCCCGACAGCGTCATAGCGGATAATGGCTGTTATGTCACTTTTTGCATCGGTCTAAAAATCATGCGCTGACGGATTGAAATCGGCCAAAAACATGATAGGTTATTTATTCACTATTTCCGGTTTTATATTCAGTAGGTGGCGATGATTGTCAGAACCTGGCACGGCTGCGTGCCGCTACAACATCGGCAAGGATTTGCCGATCATTTGCATGTCACAGGCGTCAAGCATGCTAAAGAGATTGCGGGCAACCGTGGGGCTTTTGTCAGGCAAGAAGTGCAGGGAGAGTATGCGCATTTCTTTCTGGCGACTTATTGGACTTCACTGGAGGCCATCAAGTGTTTCGCCGGTGAAGCCTATCAGGTGGCGGTCACTTATCCGGATGATGAAGCCTTCGAGCTGATCTCCGATCCTTACGTGTTTCACCATCAGGTTGATAAAATCGTCGAGCTTTAACCTCGGATTCAACGTTATGCAGGGGATTACGATGAACAGCAAAACAGTACGCCCAGAAGAGACCGTGCAACAGCAGCTTGATGCCTACAATGCCCGTGATATCGACGCCTTTATGGCCTGCTGGGCAGATGATGCGCTGTATTATCAGCATCCGGATACGCTGCTTGCTCGTGGTAAAGGTGAAATTCGTGAGCGTCATCTTGCCCGCTTCCAAGAGCCTAGCCTATACGGGGAGCGAATAAAACGTATGGTGGTGGAGAATTTGGTAATCGACCAAGAGGTGGTCACGCGCAATTTTCCACAGGGACGCGGGAAGATGGACGTTATTGCCATCTATGAAATTGAGCAAGGGAAGATCGGCAAGGCCTGGTTTAAGATTGGGCCTTGTGAACTGGATGAGGGCGCATTATAGCGCGCCCCTGATTTACAGTGCCAAAATGGCTTCGATCTCGACGTTGAGATCGGGTGAAAACAGGGCGCTGACGGCAACCAGGGAACTTGCAGGGAGCGCACCGTCCAGATAGTCGAACAGGACGTCACGGATGGCGGCCAGGTCGGCTATCTCGGTCAGAAAAACGGTGATTTTGATCAGTGATTTAAGATTGGTGCCTTCGCTGGCAGCCACGGCCGCCAGTTGTTCCAGTATGGCGCGAGCCTGGTCTTGTACCGCTTGCCCCTGCGCTTCGGTGGCAAAGGCGGTCAGGCCAGAAACGTACAGCGTATCGGCGTGGCGTACCGCGTGCACATAGGGCCCACCCGGCTTAGGTAATTTTGCATAGTTGGTACGTTTGAGTAATGACATGATGACCCCACGAGATGACCAATAGCACGCACTCATCAGTGCGTGCAGCCGAAAGTTTTGCATGATGCTGCCTGGTAATACTATCATCCCAAGCAGTCGTTCATGCAATAAGGGTGCATAAGGGTGATCAACCAGGCATTTATTCCTTATCTGCAACGTTGGCAACTTGAGCCAGACGGGCAAGCGTTTGAAACCCATAGCAGCCTGTTGATGCCGGTACGCTATCAAATGATGCCCGCAATGCTGAAAATTGCCCGCGAACAGGAAGAAAAATTTGGCGGCCAGCTGATGTGCTGGTGGCGTGGAGAAGGTGCTGCGCGGGTGCTGGCCTGGCATGATGATGGCATTTTGCTGGAAAGGGCTATGGGGCCTTTGTCATTGGCACAGCTGGTACGCACCGGTGAAGACCAACGGGCAACCGCTATTCTGTGCAAGGTCATTGCTCGATTGCATGCGCCGCGAGATGAACCTCACCCCGAACTTATCCCCTTGCATCAGTGGTTTAATGCCCTATGGCCCGCAGCGCAGGCTCACGGAGGCATGCTGCGCTTGAGTGCCACCGCTGCGGCAGAACTGTTGACCAGCCCGCGGGATCAAGGGGTGTTGCATGGGGATATTCACCATGACAACGTGCTGGATTTTGCCGAACGCGGCTGGCTAGTGATCGATCCCAAGCGTCTGTATGGCGAGCGAGGATTTGATTACGCCAATATCTTCTGCAACCCCAATTACGGTGTCGCCACCGATCCCGATATCTTCCATCGTCGCGTTGAACAGGTTTGCTCGCTGGCTGGCTTGGAACGTTACCGTCTGCTGCAGTGGATCCTGGCCTGGGCGGGCCTTTCCGCGGCCTGGTTTTTGGAGGATGGCGAGCAAGCGGATATCGATTTTCGCGTAGCAGAACTGGCAGCGCGTGCCTTGGGTATCGAGCTGCCGCAGGGTGATAGCGGATTTATCCTGCCAATCGTTGAGAGCCAATAGCGGGATTCAAGGCGTTTTGCGCCGTGGTAATGAGAAAATAGCGTATGCCAGTATACCGCCAATCAGACCCCAGAACGCAGCCCCAACGTTTAACAACGTCAGCCCGGAAGCGGTGATCAAAAAGGTGATCACCGCGGCGTCCCGTTGCTTATCATCCTGGAGCGCGCGTTGCAAACTACCTGCAATGGTGCCTAATAACGCCAGGCCGGCGATGGTATGGATCAAGGTTACCGGCAGCGCGCTGAACAGCATGCCAATGGTACCGCCAAACACTCCGGCTAACAGATAAAAGCCGCCGGCTGCCACGGCAGCCATATAGCGGCGCTTAGGATCGGGATGAACGTCCGGCCCCATACAGATGGCGGCGGTGATGGCAGCAATACACACCGTAAAGCCGCCAAAGGGGGCCAGCACCAGAGCCGTCAGGGCTGTCCAACTGATTAATGGTGAGGTGGGGACGTCATATCCGCCAGCCTTGAGAGTGGCGATGCCAGGCGCGTTCTGCGAGGCCATCGTCACGACAAAGAAAGGAATACCTATGCCCAGCAACGTCGACAGCGTGAAGTGCGGAGCGATAAATTCCGGCTTGGCGAAGGACAGCGTTTGTTCGGTGAAATGAATGTTACCCTGTAACGCTGCGATGATCAGCCCGGCCAGCAATGTCAGAACGATCCCGTAACGCGGCAGATAGCGGCGGGTGAACAGATACACCAGGCACATACCGGCGCTGAGAGAAAAGTTGATCTGCAAGGAAGCAAAGGCGTCCAACCCGAAGCGGAGCAATATTCCGGCCAGCATCGCTGCCGATATGGCCTGCGGGATATGATTCATCAACCTGGCAAACAGTCCAGTGACACCACACAGCAGGATTAGCCCACTGGCGAAAATAAATACCCCGATGGCCTCATTGAGCGGGGTACCGGGCAAGCTGGTGACCAGCAACGCGGCACCAGGCGTCGACCAGGCGGTGAGGATTGGCGTACGGTAATAGAGCGAGAGCCCCAACGAAGTGATACCCATGCCTAGACCAAGCATGCTCAGCCAGCCGCCAATTTGTATCGGGCTGGCCCCCGCAGCCGCAGCGGCCTGGAAGATAATCGCCGCAGAACTGGTATACCCTACCAGCACGGCGACAAAACCGGCAACGATGGCAGAAAAGGAGATATCACGTAATGAGAGTGCAGGACGCATAACCGCTCCCGAGTATTGTGCGTTATAACGGTCGAATTGACGGAGCATAGCACCGTGCGTTATAGCGCACAAGGGGCTATAATCGCCGCAGGTTTTTCAGGAGAATAGCTATGCAGGATCTTGCCAGTCATTTGGCGCAAACGCTGAAGTCATTACGTACGCAACGCGGTTGGAGCCTTAATCAGGCTGCCGAAAATACGGGCGTCAGCAAGGCGATGCTGGGGCAGATCGAACGAGGTGAGTCCAGCCCAACGGTGGCGACCTTATGGAAAATTGCTACCGGGTTTAACGTGGCTTTCTCTGCCTTTCTGGAAACGGCGCCGTTGCAGCCGGCGGCTTTGTTGCATCGTTATGGCGAGTTGCCAATCTTTAATCAAGACAATGCCGACATGCGTGTGGTGCCGCTTTTCCCGTTCGACCATCAACTGGGCTTTGATATGTTTGTCATCGATTTAGCCCCTGGCGTGCTCAGTGAATCCTCGGCTCATGAGCCGGGCGTGATTGAACATGTCATTGTCATCAGTGGCCAACTTGAACTGGCGATTAACGGCGAGTGGCATAGCCTTGCCAGCGGCGAAGCCATGCGTTTCCAAGCGGATTGCCCACATGCATATCATAATGCCAGCGCAGAGCCGGTACGTATTCACGACTTGATCCATTACCCACTGGTTTAAACCGGATTTTATCGCAGCAGCGAATTTTGACGTGCAAAAAAGGGTGCTCACGGATCGCCTTACCGCTGTTTCAGGCAAGACAGAATGGCGGCAATCTCCGTTGTTCCTTGCCTGACGCGCAATTCACACAGTGAATCACGTGTTATCCAGATGGCTGCGATCAGCGTCACACAGATAACGATCAGGCATAAAACCAGCAGTTTTTGCGGTATTCTTAACCTCCTTGTCCCTTGATTTCGGGAATTTTAGAGGATAATCTCACCTTGTTAGGGCGTGAGATTGGCCTCGGATTGATGTAAATCGGTCCGGGGCTTTTCTCTTTCCATCCTTTACCAAATGCTCCAGACAAAAAGATCCAGAGCACCCACCTGCAGTCTACTTAATACCCATGCTGTTGAATGCACGCGATTGTTCAGATAGCGAAGCGTTTCGCAATTTTTCTGCGCATCATAAAAAACGCCGAAGCTAGGCTCCGGCGTTTTTTAGGTCAGGTTACAGCAGAGATTAGAGAGCAGCAGCTTTCTCTTTTGCTGCCGTATCTTCTGCGGTATCCAGCGTCATGCGATAAAGCTTCGGTGCGGTCAGCATCATCAGCACGGCGATCACCGCCGTGGCGATACCAATCTGCATAAACACGTGGCTATAGATAGCCAAGGAAGCATGCGCATCGTTGATGTCGCTTGGGACAGCGGTCAGACCCGCTACCTTACCGGCGATCAGCGCGGCGGCGGCGGTGGTCAGGAACCATGAGCCCATGATAAAGCCCATCAGGCGTTGTGGAACCAACTGGGCGACCATGGCCAGACCCAGACCAGAGATCATCAACTCACCGATACTCTGCAGCGCATAGCTCAAGATCAGCCAGTTAACGGACACGATGCCCTGGTCGTTGGCGAAGCTTGCGCCCCACGGTAGCACCAGGAATGCACCGGAACACAGGATCATGCCGAAGGCAAACTTGTGCGGCATTGGCAGACGATCGCCCATCTTGTTATATAGCGCGGCGAGAATAGGGCTGGCCATCATGATCCAGAACGGGTTCAGTGCCTGATACTGCTCTGGCTCAAAAGCGATCCCCAGAATATTGTGCTCCACGTTGTGGATAGCAAAGAAGTTCAGTGAGGTTGGCATCTGGCTGTACAACACGAAGAACACAACCGCTTCGAGCATCAGCAGGAAGGCCACGATCATTTTACGACGGGCTGAGCCGTGTAAGGCGAAGGTTTCCTTGGCGAACACGATGACGATACCCACAGAGATGATAGCCAGTGCCCAGCGTGCGATAATCTGGTTGTGCAGCAACCAGCTGGAAATGGCGATCAACGCCACAACACCAACGATCACCATCAGCAGTTTTTTGACCTGCAGGGGCTTAAAGTCAGGTTTTGAACCGTATTGCTTAACCCAGCCGTGGCACATCATGAAGTTGACCAAGGTGATCAGCATCCCCACCACGCTCAGTGAGAAGGCGACGCTCCAGCCATATTTGGCCGCTAGCCATGGGGTTGCCAGCATGGAGAAGAATGATCCGATGTTGACGGACATATAGTACATGGTAAATGCACCGTCCAAACGTGGATCGTCTTTCTCATAGCAGGTAGACAGCAGGGAAGAAGGGTTGGCTTTAAACAGACCGCTACCCACGGCGATGGTGGCCATCCCCAGATAAACCCAGAAGATATCATGGCCAGAATAGGCCACCATGGCGTAGCCGGCGGCCAGCACAATGGCCCCCAAGACGATCACCCGCTTGGAACCAAGAACTTTATCCCCCAACCAGCCACCAATGGCCACGAAACCGTACACCAGCGCGCTGAATGAGGAGAACAGCGTAATCGAGTCGGCTTCACTCAGGCCAAGCATCTTGACCAGATAGACCGCCATGATGCCTTGCAGACCGTAGTAGCCGAAACGTTCCCAGAGTTCAATCGAGAAGATCAGGTAGAAGGCCTTAGGTTGCTTAAATGCGTTAAGGCTAATGTTTTCCGAAGAATTGTTGTTTGCAGTTGACACTGGTACCTCTGGTTTTTTCACTACCCGTATTGTCAGGACGGGAAATAGCAGAATGTGATGCAGGGCTGCACACTTCTGCATTGTTATAGGATGAATGCCGGCGGTTAATGTTCACTATCTTTGTCAACGTGGCAAGCTTTTTTACATGTTCTGTTACATATAACATAGGCAACGCTATGCAACTATGTTGCAAATGTTATGCAGTATTAACGTTTGCCATTTTTAAATTTACCGAGTTTTTGTTTTGATTAAAAGCTATCCTGAATTAATTTAGTTATATCTTCTGCTATTTAAGTCATATCCAGTTCATATCAATGCTCATGATTGATTAGGCCTTGGTTTGTTGTGCATAAATTGGGTTATGCAAAATATCTGAAAATGAACAGGTCGGTAGTGAGGTTTGTAAATGAGATGTGATCGTCAAGACCTGAGGTTAACCTCAATTTTTGACTAATTTTACGGTTGAAAATATCTGAAACAGCGAGTTTGTAGGGTAATCCCGGGTTCCACCAAGGTTAATGCTGCCCGGCGTCACATTTTTGATAAAAAACCGGAGGGAAGAGTCGCGGACACGGATCGCCGTGCCCGGCACTCTTAATCAAGCGGATAGACTTTCTCTTTAAACTCGCAGAGGTCTTCGATAATGCATGAACCGCAGCGCGGTTTACGGGCGATACAGGTATAGCGGCCATGCAGGATAAACCAGTGATGGCAGTCGACTTTAAACTCGGCGGGAACCACTTTCAGCAGTTTTTCCTCTACCTGCTCCACGTTTTTCCCTGGGGCGAAGTGGGTGCGGTTACAAACGCGGAAGATATGGGTATCAACAGCAATGGTTGGCCAACCGAAGGCCGTGTTCAACACCACATTGGCCGTTTTGCGCCCCACGCCGGGCAGGGCTTCGAGTGCAGCGCGATCTTCCGGCACTTCTCCGTCATGCTTTTCCAGCAGGATACGGCAGGTTTTAATCACGTTCTCGGCTTTGCTGTTAAACAGGCCGATGGTTTTGATGTACTCCTTGACGCCGTCTACCCCTAACGCCAGCAAGGCCGCTGGCGTGTTTGCAACCGGGTAGAGTTTGGCCGTGGCCTTGTTAACGCTGACGTCGGTTGCCTGAGCGGAGAGCAGCACGGAAATCAACAGCTCAAAAGGTGTGGTATACACCAGCTCGGTGGTTGGATGCGGGTCGTTATCCCGCAAGCGGGTCAGGATCTCCAGGCGTTTCTCTTTATTCATAGCGCTTTCTCTACGTGTCCCTGTTCCATGTTAGGTTCAACTGCCAAGGCCTTGGCTTTACGCGCCTTCATTTTTTCGTCAATCAGATATTTGGTTGCCAGCATCAAGCCCAGACCGATAAAGGCACCCGGTGGCAGCATGGCCAGCAGGAAAGGGGTGTCGAAATGGACAATCTCAATGCGCAACACCTTGGCCCAACTGCCCAGCAGCAGGTCAGCGCCATCAAATAGCGTACCGTTACCAATCAGCTCGCGTAGCGAGCCCAGCACAAACATGGCACTGGTGGCACCAAGGCCGATGGCCATACCGTCGATCAATGCCAGTCCTACCGGTTTTCGCGCCGCGACTGCTTCAGCCCGGCCAACCACGATACAGTTGGTGACGATCAGCGGGATAAAAATCCCCAACGACTGATACAGGCCGAAAGCGTAGGCGTTGATTAGCATTTGCACGATACTCACCGCGGCAGCAATGATCATCACATAAATCGGAATGCGGACCTCGCTCGGGATCCAACGGCGCAGGGCGGAAATAGAACCGTTGGTAATGGTCAGCACCAGCGTGGTGGCCAGCCCAAGCCCCAAGGCGTTGGTGGCAGTTGACGTTACCGCCAGCAGCGGGCACAGCCCCAATAATTGCACTAACGCAGAGTTGTTTTTCCACAACCCCTGTACGATTAACTCTTTGGCTTCACTCATTCGCTGGCTCCGCAGGCAGGCAAATTATCCAGTTTAGGCGGCAGCGTCTCCATAAACAACGCTGTACGACGCACGGCGTTGACTACTGCTCGCGGGGTGATGGTGGCCCCAGTGAACTGATCAAACATGCCGCCGTCTTTCTTCACTGCCCAACGTTTATCATCCGGGCCGTCGATCTTTTGACCGCTGAAGAAGGTGATCCAGTCGGTGATACGTAATTCGATTTTGTCGCCCAGCCCAGGCGTTTCGTGATGTTCTATCACGCGGGTTCCCAATACCGTGCCGTTAAAATCGGCCCCGACCAGCAGTTGGATCGCCCCAGAATAACCGTCTGGCGCGGTCGTTTCCAATGCGGCTGCCACCAGTTGACCATTCTTGCGGGCCAGATACAGATGGTGCGGCGCGTCGTTGCCTAACGCCGGATCGCTGACCAGCAGGCATTCGCTCTGCATATCGTTGTCATAATGTTCCGGCGGGACGACCTGGTCCAGCAGCGCTTTTTGTTGCAACGCCGCCTGGTGGGCAATGGTGGTTTTGGTTAACTGATACACCACGGCGGTCAGGCCGGTGGTGACAGCGGCAAACACGGCCAGTGTGGTGCCATGCTTTCTCATGGAATTAAGCATAATGACTCCTCAACGGTGGCCATACACGCGTGGCTGCGTGTAATGATCGATCAAAGGCACGGTAATGTTGGCCAGCAGTACAGCAAAGGCTACCCCGTCGGGATAACCGCCATACACGCGGATAAGCCAGACCAGCAAGCCAACCAGGCCGCCGTAAATCAGCCGACCTTTGGGCGTGGTAGAGGCACTGACCGGGTCGGTGGCAATAAAGAAAGCTCCGAGCATGGTGGCCCCGGAAAACAGATGGATCAGCGGGGAAGCCTGATGGGCCGGATCTAACGTCCAGGCTAATCCTGAGCACAGGACAATGACGGCCAACATACTGAACGGGATTTGCCAGTGGATCAGCTTACGGCCCAGCATAAACATGCCGCCGAGCAGGAAGCCCAGGTTAATCCACTGCCAGCCGATACCGGCCAGGGTGCCGCCGAACAGCGGTTGCTGGAGTACCTGTTCGACCGAGTGTCCGCTGCGTAGGCCGGTTTTAAAACCGTCTAGTGGTGTCGCCTGGCTAATGCCATCAACGCCAATCTGCAATTCGTGCAGAGTGGCTCCCTGGGCGGTGTGGCCACTGAAAATGGCTAGCAGGGTATCCGGCAGGGTCAGGGCGGTTGCGCGCAGCTCTTCCGGAGGTAACCAACTGGTCATCTGTACCGGGAAGGAGATTAGCAGCACCACGTAACCCACCATGGCCGGGTTGAAAGGGTTTTGCCCCAGTCCGCCATATAGCTGTTTGGCGATCACAATGGCGAAGAAGGTGCCGATAACGATCATCCACCAGGGAGCCAGCGGTGGCAGGCTAATGCCCAGCAACAGCGCAGTGAGCAGGGCGGAATTATCTGCCAGCCGTGTCTTGACTGGCTGTTTACGTAGCGCAAGAATGGCGGCCTCGGCCCCGAGGGCGGTCACCATGGCCAGCGCGGTCTGAATAAGGTTGCCATAGCCAAAGAACCACACCTGTGCGGCCATGCCGGGAATGCAGGCCAGCATAACCCAAAGCATGATGCGGCTGGTGCTTTGCTGGTTATGGGTAAATGGAGAGCTGGCGATGTGTAAGCCCTTGGGGACTGCCTGTTGTACCGGCCTGAACTTCATAGAATAACTACCATTTCTTTGCCATGTTAATCAGTGCATTCACGGTGCGGGCACCGGGGGAAATTACAGCGCTGCATTCTACCTCAATCATATGCCGGGTAATACGTGCTAATCATAAGGATATTCAGCTTTTGCGGTGAGAAAAAGCCAGGCTGAATGTAAAACGTGCAGTATGGGTTGTCATACTGATGATCGAGCTGCTATTTTTGGACTGCTTTGCGCACGAAATAACAACTTTCATATAATTAACGCAGGTTACTATCCTGAGCATTTTGAAGTAGCGAACATCTAATAATGACTAATGAAGATATTTTATTTATTGAAGAGCTGATTGAATGGGTTGAAATTCATCTGGAGACGCGGCCCAATCTGGATGAAGTTGCGCGTATCTCCGGCTACTCCAAGTGGCACCTGCAGCGTAAGTTCAAGCGTATCACCGGCATCCAGCTCGCCACCTATATTCGCTCACGCATTCTTACCCGTGCGGCAGTCGCGCTGCGTATCAGCAACCGTACGATTATCGATATATCCGATGAATTGGGTTTTGATTCACAGCAAACCTTTACCCGGATGTTTAAGCAACGTTTTGGAATTACGCCAAATCGCTACCGTACCATGGATAAATGGGACGTGAAGAGCCTGATGCCGCGCTTCGACTTCGAAGCCGTATATGAGGCCGGTTTCTATCCGGAAATTCAACGGCTGACGTTGCCGGATACGCACCTGGTCGGTTTTACGCGTGAGATGGAATTTGATACTGCCCAAGAGATGGCAATTTCTTCCTGTATCGCCATGAAGGGGGAAATCTTTAATGACTTCTTCAAAGGATTGAATATGGAGTGCCACAAGGTTTACAGCATCCATTCTGACAATGAGCGCAGCGAAGGCGAGTGTTCAATCACGCATACCATGGCGGTGGAGCCGGAATTCAAGAAGGACATCCTTTCTGGTCACAAGATTGAAGATATTCGCTTACCAGCGCGCGAGTACATCGCGATTACCCATCAGGGGACGGCCAAAGAGTGCGTGAAATTTATCTCTTACCTGATCTCGCATGTGATGCCAGGGCTGCGTAATGAAGTACGCGGAAGCGTAGAGATGGAGGTGATCGAAGCTAAGGCGTGGAACCAGGATGCGAAACTGCGGCAGATCGATGTCAATTACACCTACCTGATTTCTATCGATTAAGTGGGGCCTTGCATTCGGCAAGACCCCATACCGCTTACTCTTTATCTACCATTGCTAGTTGCTGAGCGGCCTTTTTTGCCTTGACTCGGGCCAGCGCGGCAGCAACGGCGGCCTTGCGTGGATCTTCCGGTTCAGCCGTAGGGATGGGGTCCTGGTCAACTTGCGGTTGAGAAAGCTCAGCCTGCTGCGCCGCCTTTTTGGCTTTGACTCGGGCCAGCGCGGCAGCAACGGCGGCCTTGCGCGGATCTTCCGGTTCAGCCGTAGGGATGGGTTCCTGGTCAACTTGCGTTTGTGAAAGCTCAGCCTGCTGCGCGGACTTTTTCGCCTTCACGCGGGCTAATGCTGCCGCTACCGCAGCCTTACGCGGATCCTCTGAAGCTACTGTTTCCGCCACGCTTTCAGCGTCTTGTGCCTGTGCCTCTTTCTTGGCTTTGACTCGTGCCAATGCTGCAGCCACGGCCGCTTTACGTGGGTCTTCCTCTTGCACCGCTGCCGCCGCAGGAATTTCGCTTGCTTGCTCGCGCTTACGCTCTCTGGCCTGTGCCTTACGCGCTTCGCGGGCAACGATGGCAGCGCTGTTATCCGGCTCCTGGCCGCTGATAGCAATACCAGCAGCCTCACTGTTTTTGCTGCGCACGCGAACCAGTGCCGCCTGAACGGCATCTTGATCGCTGTCGGTCAGTTTCACCGCGGCCTTTTTATGACGCTCTTCACGTGCCAATTTCTCACGTTCTAAGCGGGCCAGCTTGGCTTCATAACGAGCCTTGGCTTCGGCAGTACGCGCCGCTTCCTGATCCAACGTGTTAATCTCGGCCTTCTCTTGGCGATAATATTGCACCAGCGGAATATTGCTGGGGCAGACGTAGGCACAGGCACCACATTCGATACAGTCGAACAGATTGTGCTTACGCGCCTTCTCGTGCTCTTCGCCACGGCTGAACCAATAAAGCTGCTGTGGCAACAGCCCGGCAGGGCAGGCATCAACGCATAGCCCACAGCGGATACATGACTGCTCTGGCTCTTGTACGGCCATTTCGTCAACCGTCGGGGCCAACAAGCAGTTGCTGATTTTGACGATCGGCACGTCTAACGTTGGCAACGTAAAGCCCATCAGCGGGCCGCCCATTATCACCATCTGCGGGGATTGTGGTTGATAGCCGCCAAAGGCCAGCAGGTGTTGCACCGGCGTGCCGAGGCGCGCCCAGACGTTGCCAGGTTGGCTCATGGCATCACCGGTTAAGGTGACGACGCGCTCAATCAACGGTTCGCCATCGACAATCGCCCGCTTGATGGCAAAAGCGGTACCCACGTTTTGCATCAGCACGCCGATGGTGGACGAACGCTTGCCGTGAGGTACCTCTTTACCCGTCAGAATTTTGGTTAACTGCTTGGCACCACCGGAAGGGTATTTGGTGGGGATCACCCGCAGGGCGATGTCATCCTGCCCGCGCAAAGCGGCTTTCAGAGCGGCGATGGCTTCCGGCTTGTTATCTTCGATGCCGATCAGCGTCACCTTGGGTTGTAGCAGGTGGCGCAGGATCTGGGTGCCTTCGATAATCTGAGCGGCCTGTTCCTGCATCAGCCGGTCGTCGGCGGTGATATAGGGCTCGCATTCGGCAGCGTTGAGGATCAGGGTTTCCACCTCTTCCCGGCCGCCTTGCAACTTACTGGCCGTTGGGAAGCCTGCGCCCCCCAGACCGGCAATCCCGGCCTGATGAATACGTTTGATCAGCTCAGCCGCCTCCAGTTGCCGATAATCGGCGACCGGCGTCAGTTCGCACCAGTGATCCTCACCGTCTGGATCGATAATCACACACAATTCCGCCAGCCCTGAAGGGTGGGCGGTAACGTGAGGTTCAATGGCGCGAATGGTGCCGGAGGTCGGCGCATGTACCGGCAAGGTGCGGCCACGGCCAAAGGTCAACGGTTGGCCTTTAAGTACTCGGTCACCGGCTTTGACGCACAGCTCACCCTCAGGCCCGAGATGCTGTTGCAAGGGGACGATAAAAATGTCGGGTAGGGGAGCCACGCGCAGTGGCACACCGCTGGACTGGGCCTTCATTTCGGGTGGATGAATGCCACCGTCAAAATCCCAAATCCGATCTTTTTTCAAAGCGGCGAACAGATTAAACATGTTGCTCCACGGGGATCACTTGCACCGGAATGGTTTGCAAATCCCACTTCCAGTTGGCGGTCGTGGTGGCGACCGGTTTCATTTCAATACAATCGGTTGGGCAGGGCGCAACACACAGATCACAGCCGGTACAGAGATCGGTAATGACCGTATGCATGGCGCGGGTGGCACCCACGATGGCATCGACCGGGCAGGCCTGAATGCATTTGGTGCAGCCGATGCAGTTGGCTTCGTCAATAAAGGCGACTTTACGTACCGGTTCGGCCACGGCGGCACCGCCGTCCAGCGGTTGTGGCTCGACGTTCAGTAACTCGGCCAGCTTGAGCATCACCTGCTCGCCACCCGGGGCGCATTTGTTGATCATCTCGCCATTGGCAACCGCTTCGGCATAGGGGCGGCAGCCAGGATAACCGCACTGGCCACATTGGCTCTGCGGCAGAATTTCGTCGATCTGTTCGGCAACCGGATCTTCTTCGACTTCAAAGCGGCGCGCGGCAAAGCCCAGCACCAGGCCAAACAGCAGCCCCAGAGCGCTTAATGCCGCCACCGCAATCCACAACGCAGTCATTAGAATCTCACCAGCCCAGTAAAGCCCATAAAGGCCAGAGACATCAGGCCAGCAGTGATCAAGGCAATAGAGGAACCGCGAAACGGCGCGGGCACATCGGCTACCGCCAGGCGTTCACGGATGGCGGCAAACAGCACCATCACCAATGAGAAGCCTGCGGCGGCACTAAAACCATAAACCGCAGACTGCAGGAAATTGTAGCCAAGGTTGACGTTGAGCAACGCCACGCCTAACACGGCGCAGTTGGTGGTGATCAGCGGCAGGAAAATTCCCAGCAGGCGATACAGCGCCGGGCTGGTTTTACGCACTACCATTTCGGTGAATTGCACCACGACGGCGATCACCAGAATAAAGGACAGCGTGCGCAGATAAACCAGATCCAACGGGATCAGGATAAAGCTGTTGATTAGCCAGGCGCAGACCGAGGCCAGCGTCATCACGAATGTGGTCGCCATGCCCATGCCGATGGCACTTTCCAGTTTCTTGGAAACGCCCATAAAGGGGCACAGGCCCAGGAATTTCACCAGGACAAAGTTGTTCACCAGTACGGTGCCTACAAACAAGAGCAGGTATTCGGTCATTGCAATGCCTAAAAAAATAAAAGCCGCCTATTATCGGTAATCGGCGGCGTAACGACAACATACTAATCGCAAGGGTATTGCGCTTTTTTGCCTGTTTTGCTGAAAATTTAGCCGGCAGGGCGATCAAATCGTGCCTTGCCGTGGTTACTTCTCTGTGAAGGTGCCTTTTACGCGTTGGGAACGCTTAAAATAGGGCACCAGCAGGGCGGCCATCACCAACGGCCATAGCAGGCTACGCACTGCCAGTTCATCGGGCACGGGGGCAAAGGCGAACGCCTTGATTGCCAATAGCACGGTGATCAGCAGCCAGACCAGGAACAGCTTTGGAAAACGTTGTGAACGCTGGCAGAACAGCCACAGCAGGTACAGCGTAAAGCACCACATTACCAGCGTAGTGATCACCGATAGATACCACTGCGTGGAGAAGGCGTGAGCATTGGTGCTAAGATACTCGCGTGATTCCGGCATAAAAATGGCCATACCGTACAGGGCCAACATCAGGCTGGCGCTGAGCAGGGTAACGATCAGATAGGCCATCGGGGCTAGCAGCCAACCGCCGATGCGCGAATATTCAGCTTGGGTCATACGAGATCCTGAGTGGTATTCCAACGAAGTAAGCGGCATAGCTTACTCAAATATGAGCCAATGCGCGAGGAGAAGGAGATTTCGTTGGCCTAACCTATAAAAATGTTAGTCAGGCTGGGTCGCTGAAGGTAATGGTGCTACAGGTGAGAGTCATACAGAACGCCGACACGCCGTGAATCCATCCCTGGAGGCTCGTATCGCGCATCCCTGCGCTCAACGGTCGGCTAACCTGCAATGACTCCCACCTGCATCAAGCTCGGGTGTTGCGGTATTATATCCAGTAACAATGGGAATGTGTTTAACGTTCCGCACCGTTGCTGGCGATCAGCTTTTGGTACCAGAAGAAGCTCTTCTTACGCTGGCGTGCCAGATCTTTGTTGTGGTCAACGTAGATAAAGCCGTACTGCTTCTGGAAGCCGTTGAGCCAGCTCAGCAGATCGATAAACGACCATGGGTAGTAGCCGCGTACGTCGGCGCCCTGTTTTATGGCGTCTTCAATGGCCCCAATGTGCTGGCGCAGATAGTCGATGCGATCATCATCCACCACTTCACCATCGATAATCGGATCTTTGGCTCCCAGACCGTTCTCGGTGATGTAGATAGGGATATCGCCGTAACGCGCCTTGATATTCATGATCCCTTCGGTGAGGCCTTGGGGATAAATCTCCCAGTCCCAATCGGTATACACGCCATTCGGGTTGCGGACAAACTTGAACAGCCCCTTAAAGCCGAATTCGTTACCCTGCTGGTGGCCGCTGCCTTTCTTACCGGTAGTGTTGATGGTCAGATGTGACTCTTGATTATTGGCTGCGATGGTTTCACGTTTGTAATAGTTCAGGCCAATAAAGTCACAGATATTGTCGCGCAGCAGTTGCTCATCACCAGGTGCGAATTGTGGCACGCCCCACAGTGCCTGAGTCTGCGCCAGCAGTTCAGCCGGATATTCCCCTTTCAGTACCGGATCGTACAGCCAGTGGGTAAAGATCCCTTCGGCCAACTGATAGGCCGCCAGGTCTTCCGCAGACTGGCTGAGCGGGGTATGGGTTTGCAACACGTTGACGAAGCCGATTTGGCCGGCAATGCCGCTTGTGCGGAATGCTGCTACCGCTTTGGCGTGGGCCACAAAGACGTTGTGGCAGGCCTGGATAGCGCGCGCCGGGCTCTGTACACCTGGTGGGTGGCCGCCGGTGATGTAACCGAAGCCGATAAAGCACACTGTCTCATTGAAGGTAGACCACAGTTTGACGCGATCGCCGTAACGCTGGTAACACAGGCGGGCATACTGTTCAAAAGCCTCCGCAGTGCTGCGTGCTTCCCAACCGCCTTCATCTTGCAATGCCTGCGGCAGATCCCAGTGGTACAGGGTGATCATCGGCTCAATGTTGTGTTCCAACAGGGCATCTATCAGATCGCTGTAGAATTTGACCCCGGCCTCATTGATGGTGCCCCGGCCCTGTGGCAGCAGGCGCGGCCAGGAGATAGAGAAGCGGTAGCTCTGCATCCCCATTTCGGCCATCAGCGCCACGTCCTCACGGAAGCGGTGATAGTGATCGACGGCAACATCGCCGTTTGTGCCTTGGTAAGTAGTACCTGGCAGGTGGGAGAAGGTATCCCAGATGGATGGGCCTTTGCCGTCGGCATCGTGTGCGCCTTCAACCTGATACGCCGCGCTAGCCGCGCCCCAGAGGAACTCTTTCGGGAAAGCAGACAT
>Ga0302347_1000155_pt1 | contig 130775 bp, 131 predicted proteins | sample PhyWR1_FD_202178 | JGI IMG/M metagenome (GOLD analysis project Ga0302347, IMG submission 202178) | Leaf surface microbial communities from wheat plants in UC Gill Tract Community Farm, Albany, California, United States - DLSL W.R1 (v2)... | ecosystem: Host-associated > Plants > Phyllosphere >... | reverse complement strand
CGCTCATGGGCACCTCTCTTTAAGCCATCTTAAATGACTCTGAGGTGTCTGTTAAACCCGTGGCGATTCAAGATTTATGTTGCGTCTGACCGCGAACTCACTCATGACGAAGTTGTAGGTGCAGTGAATAAGTACCTGTAAAGAGAATACGGTTGCCATTGAAGAGCCCTTTTTATCCTCTTGACTATCAGACCGCTTTTAAAATTACCCTGGATTGAGATCATGGCGAATCCCCCTAAGCGGCGGGGTTAAGTCACCCGATGACTCCTCTTCAGGGGCACTCATCGTGAAAGACTGAAACCGCCTGCCACGGGCGGTAAACCCAAAGGCTCACCGGGAGGCACCCGGCAGTCTAAAAATTGAAGCGGTCCTGAAAACTTGCGATCTGAAAGGTCTGGAATTCAAATTCCGGCGCGTCCATCACATACGAAAAAAACCTCGATAACAATATCGAGGGTTTTTTCATTTACGCAACGGCTCTGACAAGTGCGTTATTTGTAAAATTGAATTTTACAGGCCTGTTACGGCGCTTTCCGGGTGAAGAATAGCGTGACGGTGCCGACAGTGACGCCGAACTTTTTCATCTCGGTTTTATTAAATAGATGCGTGCCGTCCTGCAAATACATCCAGTCGTCGAAGTGCAGCAGCCAGGTTTTCCCGTCCGCTTTCACGTTCATGCTGTAGCGCCAGTTAAAAGCGTTACCTGCTGCCTGACCCGTTGCTACCCCTTCAATATCACCGGCCGTACCTTCGTAACGATCGGCGCTCACGCGACGAATGTGCCATACCCGCTGCTGTTTCTCGCCATCGTCATAGACAAAATGTTCATTCAGCGTCAGCGTATCGCCAATGACATCGCCAGAAATTTCAACGTGAAAGCGACGCAGCTGCTCACCGCTGCGATCTTGTACCATACCCCACGCCTCGGTTTTCCCCTGGAAATAGCGGAAGATATCGAGCGACGGCTGTTGGTTTCGATAATCGCCGATCTCCGCGCTACAGCCTGCCAGTAACATCAGCAGGGCGGCGCCCAATGCCAGAATGCGTTTCATTTTTCACCTCCGATTAACTGCTGACGCAGCGCGGGATATTGCGTATTGGGGTCAAGCCAGATGGCCAAAAAATGGGTGCTAAACGCTTCAGACTGGCGCGGTCCCAGCGGGGTAAACGTTTTTTGCGTCGCGGAGGCCCGATACCAGAACTGTCCCTGCTTATCGTCGAAAACAAACACCAGCTGGGTACCCGGTACCACATCGGGCCAGAGCGATTGCAGCATTCGTAGCCAGGATTCACTCTGCGGTTCACGTTTCAGAATGCCCAACGCCTGCCACTGATCGCGCGTGGCATCGACAAGGTCATCGCGACTGATGTCGCGTTTATAGGTAATTATCAGCGCCTGATTTTGCCCCGGTCCGGTGTAGTTGCCATCCGGTGCGCGCAGCTGCGAGGTGTAGACGGAAAAGGGTCCCCAGGTGAGCGTCGCATCGCCCACTTTGCGCCAGCTTAGCCAGTCGGCGGCATGGGTCACCGGCGTGATGATAACCATCAACAGCAGCACTATTAAAGCGGATCGCATGGTCGTCTCCCGATCAGGATATGGAATAACAGCATCAGGGTAAGCCATCCCAGCGCCATCCAACTGACGACGACGAAGGCCGGTTCCAGGAAGGTCATTGCGCCTAACCGTTGACCAATAATGTACGCGACCGGGCCGCCGAGGGCGCCCATCAGCGTGAGGATCCATCCCGGGAGCGCGGTTGTACGGGTCAGATGGGTCCAGACGGTAGCAAACATCAGCCACAGCGCCAGCATCCACAGGGGTAACAATGCCTCGCCGTGAAAGTCGATAAGCCCCGTTAATGCCCAGAGGGTATCCAGGCCGCTGCCCATCACCGCCAGCAGTAACGCATAAAGCCGATGTGCAGGCGACAGCATCAGGAAGGCAAGAATCGCCAGAGCGAGCCACAGAAAAAGCCCGCGTTCACGAAACAGCACCACCAGCGTCCAGTAAAGATCGAACGCAATCGCTATCAGGAATACCTGCACGTGGCGGTTCATACGCGCTCCGCAGTCAACTGCACCACGCTAATGGTGCGGGCATTAAATCCGGCTTCGCAGTAGGCAAAATAATAGAGCCACATCCGGCGGAACCGTTCATCAAAGCCCAGCTTTTCAATATCCTGCCAGGCGTGGAGGAAACGTTGCCGCCAGTGGGCCAGCGTGCGCGCGTAATCGGGCCCCATGTCGAACAGATTGCGGACAACAAAATCCGTGTGGCGTGTCATCAGGTTGCTCATCACGGTAATGCTCGGTAAAAATCCGCCGGGGAAGATGTAGCGCTGAATAAAATCGACGCTTTTGCTGTAGTCGCGATAGCGCTGATCCTGAATGGTAATGGCCTGAATCGCCATTTTACCGCCTGGACGCAGGCGTGCCTGGCAGGTGCTGAAGAACGCAGGCAGATAGCGTTCACCCACCGCTTCTATCATTTCGACCGACACCAGTTTGTCGAATTCACCGGTCAGGTCGCGATAATCGCACAGCAGAACCTGAACGCGATCCTGCAATCCCGCACGGGCGATCCGCTCTTTTGCCCAGGTGAATTGCTCCTGCGATAAGGTGGTGGTCGTGACGCGACAGCCGTAATGAAGCGCAGCGTATTCCGCCATCGCGCCCCAGCCGGTCCCGATCTCCAGCAGGTGATCGCTTGCGTTCAGGGACAGCTGTTCACACAGCCGCGCCATTTTTGCCTGTTGGGCGAGGGTAAGATTCTGCTCGTCGGCGGTGAATAATGCGCTGGAGTAGAGCAGCTCCTGGTCGAGAAAGTGCGCATAAAACTCATTGCCGAGGTCGTAATGGGCGGCGATATTTTCCCGCGCCTGCTCGCGGTGGTTGCGACGCATCCAGTGGCGAAGGCGTTCCACGGGCTTGCCCAGCACGCGAAAACCGCTTTCCAGACGCCCCAGCACGGTGCTGTTTAGCGCCAGCACCTGTAGCAGCGATGTCAGGTCATGCGTCTCCCATTCCCCATCCATCCAGGCTTCGGCGGCGGCAAGGCTTCCGCCGGTCAGCAGCCGCCAGTAAACGTCCGGGGCCAAAATCTGAACTTCAGCGCGTAGCCCGGAAGACGAGTCGCCAAAATGGAAGGCCTGCGTCCCTTCTCGAACGGTAAGCGAGCCGCTGCGGATACCGCCTAAAAGACGAAAAAGCAGCCAGCGGGCGATACGGACGTTGCGCGGAATATCGGGATCAAGCGCAAAGGCAGGATCGGTCATGAGCGTTCACTCCTGCTAACGGGGTGGTTATGAAGAGGCACGCGCTTCAGCCATAGCCGCAGCGCTTGCCAGTAAATCGTCAGAACGGTTTTTAGGGTCATCAACGGAATACGCCACAGCAGGGATCGCAAAGCCGCGCGCGTGAGAGGCTCAAGTTTCAGCATCAGCGTAGCGTCAAAAATCTTCGATTCCTGGTGGTTTTCGATATGCATATGCAGCGTTTTACCGGGAGGGTTAAAGCGCCAGTGATAGATCATGTCCATCGGGTTAAACGGTGACACGTGAAAAGCTTTTTCAATCGGACGCGTTGTCTGGCCATCCACGGCATAATAATGACGCTCATTCCACGGGGTATTGCGCACCTCGGTCAGCACCCAGCGCAGGGTGTCTGTTGCGTCATAACAGTAATAAAAATTGACCGGATTAAAATGAAACCCGAGATAACGCAGCTGAGTCAGGAGCATCACCCGGCCATCGGGACGCTCACCGGTCAGGGTTTGAATACGCTTTAGCGCGTTCTCTTTCAGCGGCGTGCCGAGGGGATAATCCGCATCGTAAAAGGCGGCGGAAGCAAACCGGTTACGCCGGATCCCGACCGAAGGCAGCGCCTCCAGCTCATCCAGATCGATCCAGGCCATAAAAACGGTATAGCGAAAATGGTGCGCTTTAGGCTGGAAACGGCGATGGCGTAAAATCCCCTGATACAGGCAACTGTTCATGTCAGTTTCCCTCTCCACAGGCAATGCCGTGCACCACATCAAGTGCGCTGCGTACGCCATCTTCATGGAACCCGTTGTACCAGTAGGCCCCGCAATACCAGCTCCGCTGGTGGCCGTTAATCTCGTGGCGACGGGCCTGCGCGCGCCAGCTTTTCGGATTAAACAACGGGTGCTCATAGACAAAACGTTTCAGGACATAGCGCTCGTCCACGGCGGTTTCCGGGTTAAGGGTGACGCAGAACAACGGGCTTCCTGCTGGCAATCCCTGCAGGATATTCATATTGTAGGTGACGCACGCGCTGGCCTGATCACGTTCGCTCAGGCGATAGTTCCAGCTGGCCCATGCGCGCTCGCGCACCGGCAGCCAGCGCGGATCGCTGTGCAAAACCACCTCATTACGCTGCCAGCCGATATTACCCAGCACCTCGCGTTCCGCAGGGGTTGGCTCGTCAAGCATCGCCAGCGCCTGTAAGGAATGGCAGGCGAAGATCACCTGGTCAAAGGCATGGCTTGATGCCTCCAGTTGGATCTTCACGCCCTTTTCATGACGGAATACCTGCTGCACCGGCGCGTTAACATGCAGGGTCACGCGATCGCCCAGTTGCGCCAGCATGGCACGGAGGTACTCCCGCGAGCCGCCGGGCACCACATACCACTGCGGACGATCGGTGATATCCAGCAGACCGTGATGCTCAAAGAAGCGTAAAAACAGCGGCAACGGAAAACGACGCATCTCCTGAAGGGAGCACGACCAGATGGCGGCACCCATCGGCAGAATATAATGTCGGGCAAAAAACGGGCTGAAGCCGTGCTGTTCCAGGAACGTCTGGAGCGTGGCGTTTTCGTCAATATTGCTCATCAGCGCGGCTTTCGCCTCACGGTTAAAGCGCGTGATATCTTTCAGCAGCCCCCAGAATCGCGGATTGACCAAATTACGGCGCTGGGCAAAAAGCGACGTGAGGGTGTGCCCGTTGTATTCCAGACCGCTTTGCGGATTATGTACCGAGAAGCTCATCTGGGTTTTTTGCCCGCGAATACCTAACTCGCTGAGCAGGCCCATAAAGCGCGGATAGGTGCGATCGTTGTAGACAATAAACCCGGTATCAATCGCATAAGTACCTTGCGGCGTGGTGACATCGACCGTCGCGGTATGCCCGCCGGGCGTCGGTGCTGCCTCAAAAATCGTGACCTTATGATGCCCGGCCAGACGCCAGGCGCAGGTCATCCCGGCGATGCCGCTGCCAATAATCGCGATATTCATGAGCGCACCATCCGGCGCAGCAGGGCGCGTTGAAGAAACCCGGGTAACCCTGCCAGCAGGCGTAAAATCAGACTGAAACCGGTGGGAAACGCGATGTGATTTTTCCCTTTCGCCAGGCCGCGACGGATCGCTTTCACGGCGCTGTCCACGCTGACCTGACCGGGCATGGAAAAATCATTTTTACGGGTGAGGGGCGTATCGACAAAGCCCGGTGAGACTACCGTGACGGCAATGCCCTTGGGTTCCCAGTCCAGACGCAGACTATTCGCAAACCACGTCAGTGCAGCTTTTGACGCGCCATAGGCTTCTGCCCGAGGGAAGGGGAGCCAGTGCGCCATCGAACTGACCAGCACCACGCGGTTGCCCGCCACCAGCTGTGACTGGAGTGCTGCGATGCAGTTCACGGGTCCCAGAAAGTTGGTGTTCATAACCCGTTCGACCAGATCGGCATCCACTACACCGTCATCCAGGTATTCGCAGGTGCCCGCGCAGAGAATCACCAGATCGGCATGACATCCGGTCAGCGCCTGAAGGCAAGCCGCTTTGTCCGTCATATCAAACAGACGTACCGTAATATTCGGGCTGTACTGCTGCAGCGCCTCCAGCCGGGCCGAATCTCGTCCGCAGGCGATAACGTGACACCCGTCATCCGCCCAGGATTTTGCCAGCCCAGCCCCAATGCCAGAGCTCGCGCCGGTGATGAGGACAGTCATCATGAGCGCACCCTCCTTTTGACACCACGCACCGCCCAGCCCAGCACGGGAAGATGTTCGTAAATCATCTCCCCGGCATCGTAGTAGTCGCGTTGGCGAATAATCTGGTCGTCCTGCACATCCACCACCGAGCACCCAGGCAGGGCAAGCTTCTCGCCCCCGGAAACGCGCGGATGAGACCAGTGCATGGTCCATGTCACGGCAAAACGATCGGTCACGCAGAGCGGAGCATCAATCACAAAGCGGCAGTGATCCACGTTCGCCAGCAGATGGGTGAAGTAACGCTGGATCGCAAACAGCCCCTGATGCTCGCCGAACGGGTCGATGAGGGCCGCATCAGGATGATAAAGCGCCGCCAGCGCTGACGGTGGCTGGCTATCCAGCTCGGCGTAATAGTCCATAAATCGATTGATAGCCGACGACATAGTGCTCATGAGTCTCACCCTGACTGTGAATAACGCGACGAAAGTGCATAATTAAAACTTACACAAATACGTTTATTTGTCCAAGTTTTGAATCAGTTATTTTTTATTATTTATATTTATCAGTTGTTTGTGTTTGGTTGTTCGAGGTGTTTTTTTGACATGTTTTTAAAAGTGTGTGCCGGGGCCGCACCGTTTAGGGTGGTTAAGCAGAGCAAGATCTGACCTTCGGGTTATCCTTTTTCAGCAGGGCTGATGAGATAGGGGTGTAGTTAAGTATGTCATTTACGCTGCTCAGGGTTCCCCCTAAGCGCAATGGGCAGTGTGCCGAAGGATAATTGATATAAGGTGTTCGGATTATTGTGGGGGCAGGGAAACTGGACGCTCTACATGCGCTTCATCATGATTTCCGGCATGGCTCCCGAGAGGGAAAAGGTGATGAAAGCGCAGCCGGATGGGCATCATGTCTATGAGCGTGCGCAATTCAGGATACTATTTTCCTGAAGCGTTATAAATTTTATACGATGAGGTCAGGAATAATTTCATCTTTACGCAGCGTTAATACTTCAAAACCGTCCGCGGTCACGGCGATAGTGTGTTCCCACTGGGCCGAGAGTTTTTTATCCCGGGTCACAACTGTCCAGCCGTCTTTTTTGGTTTTTATTTTGCTACTGCCCTGATTGACCATCGGTTCGATGGTAAACACCATGCCCTCCTGCAACACAACGCCCGTACCGGGTTTACCGTAATGCAGCACGGTCGGTTCTTCATGCATCTCTTTGCCTATCCCGTGGCCGCAATATTCCCTGACAACGCTATAGCCGCTGTTTTCAACATGCGTCTGGATGGCATGTCCAATGTCGCCCAATCGCGCACCAGGTTTTACCGCTTTGATGCCGAGCCACATGGCTTCCCACGTTTTTTTGACCAGCCGACGAGCCAGGGGAGAGACGTCGCCGATAAGATACATTTTGCTGGAATCCGCTATCAGTCCCTCTTTCTCGAGCGTGATATCGACATTTACGATAGCGCCAGATTTTAGGTATTCGTTCGCTTTCGGAATGCCGTGACACACGACTTCATTCACCGAGGTATTCAGCACGTAAGGATAATCGTACTGACCTTTGCTGGCAGGGCGGGACTGCAATGCATCAACAATAAATGCCTCTGCACGATTATTGATTTCCAGAGTGATCACGCCAGGCACAATAAACGTGTCCAGCATCTCGAACACGGAAGCAAGCAACGCGCCCGCATGGCGCTGTCGGGCGAGTTCATCAGAGGTTTTAATGGGAATTGATGGCATTGATCACCTCCATTAAGCGGTCAGAGCCTGATTTCAGCATCATCATTTTGATCTGCTGGTAGTTAAGCTCCGGGTAAAGCTCACTCATCATCCCCAGGCGGATCCAATATTCGGCCTGCGCATTCACTGAACGTGACATGGCCTTACTGGCGTCACGAACATCTTCATGCAACAAGTCCGAAATTTTAACAATACCCATAGCATACACTCCGTTATGTTTTATATATAAAGCATATATCTTTCGTGGGCGGATGTCATGGTGAAGTTGTTGGCGTCAAAAAGACCCGAGAACCGGTGCGGGGAGTGCCAACCCGCAGGGATTATTAACGCGCTATCGTCTTGCTCATGTTAAAACCCGTGACCCCAAAGCCCATCGCCTCGTAGACGTGGCGGGCACGCGCGTTGTCTCCGGCAACACGAAGCCTGATATGTTCAAAATCCTGTTCCTGCAACATCTGCTCAAACGCTTGCAGCGCCTGTTTGCCCAGCCCCTGTCCCTGGCACGCGTTGAAGATATGAAAATCATAGATAAATGCAGTGCGTGAAGCCGTATCCGGTTTGTACCACAGGTACCCGACATGGCTGTCCCTATTATCCTGTTGGCTGAACAGGCACAGCAAAACCTGCCCGGCGGTATTAACGCCATCAGGAAGATCGGCAGCGATCTCCTGTTTGGCTTTTGCAAGGGAAGCATCGGCAGAAAGTCGATAATTTGAGGCAATTTCCTGCGCATAATCTGGAATGAAATAGTCCAGATAGCCTGAAAATTCCTCTTTATGCATCGGACGGAGTACGATCATGGTTAAATCCTTTATTACTTCTGGCAGGATAAAATATTGTCACAGGCCTGTGACGAGGCCGGTGAATAATGTTCAGCGAGCCCTCTTTAGCGCCCGAAATAATACCATAACCGCCGCGATGATAATCATCGCCATCAATATGCTGAAAGTGCACATCAAAGCCTGAACGGGTTCAATGACGCCTATGAATCCTGAATAAAAAAGTAACCCCGCGACAAGAAATTGGCGGGAAGGAGCATGAAGAGTCACAGAATCAAACTTAGCAGCGTAGCGGCCAAACACCCCTGCAATCGCGGCTAAGTCTCCATTCCCGTTTGAGCCGCCTGGATCGTCCCGATTACCGACATCCCAGGCTAAGCAGCGACGACGACAAGCGACATCAATAATGTGTTGTGCTGCGGCAGAGCTATCGCAACGTCACGCCCGTTATCTGCCTTCTTTTTTCACCCTCTCATAATTGATAATGCGAATGATCTTGATAATCATTTTCATCAATGGCTATAATCCGGCCAAAATTTGCAGCGTAAAATAAGCGCTCAACGTTCACGGAAACGCAGGTTAAATATGGATAATTTCTTAAAACCCCTGATTCTCAGCAGCATGTTGACGATCGCGGCATGTCATAGTCCGCCAAAAGACACACCCGCCCAAAACGCTATAGCGATTGAGTGCCTGTGCATTAAAGAAGCGGCGAGCGGTACGGTGATGACGCCTGCCCAGCTCATTACGACGCTTGCCAGCGCCCCCATTGTGATTGTCGGTGAAGAGCATACCAATGTGCGTCACCATCAAATTGAACAATGGTTACTGCAAAATCTGAATCAATCGCGTGCGCAGGGCAGTGTGCTAATGGAAATGATCGATAGCGATCAGCAGGTCAGTGTTAATCGCTTAAAAGCAGAAAGTCTGGCAGGCGCAACCATCAGCCCGACCCGAGCGGCGGAGGCCATGCGCTGGAAAAGTGGCTGGCCGTGGGACCTTTATCGTGATGTTGTCATGACCGCGCTTAAAGGGCCATATCCGCTGCTGGCGGCAAATATCATCCGTAGCCAGGTCACTGAACTGTATAACAATCCTGTGTTCCCAGACGGTGATCTATCGTCTCGCCCGCAGGTTCGCGAATCGTTGTCCGTCATTATTTACCTTATGCATGACGGACAAATTAGCGATGCACAGGTCAACTCCATGGTTGCCATCCAGCAACATCGCGACCGCTTTATGGCCGAACAAATTCGTCAGGCACCTCGCCCTGCGCTGTTGATTGCGGGCGGCTATCACGCTTCAAAAGATATCGGTGTGCCGTTGCATCTGGCGGATCTGAAGGTTGAAAACCCCGTCGTCGTGATGCTCACCACCGAGGGAACCACGCTAACCGCAAAACAGGCGGATTACGTCTGGTCAGTGCCAGTGGAAAAAGCGCCTTAATATGAATGCACAACTCGTCATGCCTCGTACGCCATGGATGAGAAGTACGGCCGCCAGTGTCATTTTTCATGTGGCGATAGCCCTGCCTTTTGCCCTTCATTTTGCGCAGGAGCAGCCAATAGCAACGCCTGCCGCGGTGATGGTGGAGTTCTCGCCTGAGTTTGAAGTCTCCATTATCAAACCCGATCTGCCACCTGGCGTCAGCCAGCAGCGTAAAGTGGAAGCCATGACCGAAGAAGAACGCCGGCCAGAAAAGGAGATGCCAAAGCTGCTGGTGCATGAAGAGGCTGAACTCAAAATTGCGGCAGCAAAGCCTGAACCGAAAGCCAAAAAGAAAACGGAAACCAAGAAAAAAAACCCGCGCGAACAGAAAGAAGAGAAAGGCAATTCGACGACGACCAGTCTGGCGGCACCGCCGGTCCAGACGGTGCAGACTCAGCGTAATGCCGCGCCGTTAGATACAGACTCGTCTCGAATCAGCAAAAGCGAAATCAGTTGGGAATCGCTAGTGAAAGGCAAGATCAATAAAATGCGCAACTATCCTGAGGATGCGAGACGCCGCAAGCGTACCGGGACTGCCGTTATTGCGTTCAGTGTGGATGCGCGTGGCGAAATACTCAGTTCAAAACTGGTCACCTCGTCCGGAACCCTTTCGCTGGATCGCGCAGCATTAAATGCGCTAATCAATGCGCGGCCGTTGCCTCCTCCGCCAAAAGAGCTGGTGAAGAATGGCGTACAAAAAGTCACGCTCCCGGTTGAATTTGGCTTGTTAGAAATTTAGAAATACAGCGTCTGTTATCAGGCTAATTGTTCTTCCTGAAATATAAATTTGGCTTTAGATAATATTCGTTAATGGTCGAATAAGAGCAGGGTGATATATCGCACCTGCTCAGCCGCATTAATGACATGAATTTATTATGGGTATTTTACCGTCGTCTTTTTGAATAGGGCGATGCGTGAGCTATTCATTTTTTTGCGCTAAATATAATTAAACTCAGGACTTGATTATGAAAAAACCTCAAATGGTCAAAGGACTTTTGACCGGGCTTCTTATTGTGCACAGCCATGCCTATGCGGCAGAAAAAGAAGGGGAATCTGTCTTTTCTCCATTAACCATTATCGACAACTCGCTGGACGATAAAAATCAGGTGGGCTCCTCGGATGAAACCTATACCCGTCCGGGCGCGTACAGTTCACGTACGTTAAATAAGAATTTGCAGAGTTTGGATGCCTCACTGCGCAGTATGGCGGGTACCTATACTCAAATCGATCCCCTGCAGGGTTCAATCAGCGTGAATATCCGTGGGATGAACGGCCTCGGGCGCGTAAATACCATGGTCGATGGCGTCACCCAGACTTATTTCGGCATGGCACCGGCAAACTATCACGGCGGTTCAAACACTGCCGCTGGCGTCCCGCTTGATCCGAATTTCCTCGCTGAAGTCGACGTCACGCGCGGCAGCAGCGCAGGTTCCCAAGGGGTCAATGCCCTGGCGGGAAGCGCAAATATGCGCACGATTGGCGTGGATGATGTGTTAAAAGAGGGACGCCAGACAGGCGTACTTTCTCGATTTTCGGTGGGCGATAACGGGCTGGGTCGAACCGGCATGATCGCGGTTGCGGGTAAAACCGAAACCTTTGAAAATGGCGGCGGCCTCGGTGCGCTGGTGGGCATCAGCGGGTCCCGTACCTATGCGACATATAAAAATGGTGGTGGCCGCAGCAGTAAAGACTTCATTGGCGAAGACAATAAATACCTGCGCCAGGAACCGCAATCGCAGCTCTATAAATTGAATTTCAATCTGGACCAATTCAATAAATTTGAATTTTCTGCCAGAAATTACAGCAATTCTTTCACTCGCCGCGATATTACCAGCGACGATTATTATCTGCGTTATAACTATGCACCGCTCAATGAACTGGTGGATTTAAACGTGCTGGCCAGTACCAGCCGGGGCAATCAGGATTACAAACCTGAGTCTATGTATAATTTCAACAGCTCGTCGACGACGAATAAATCAAACGCTCTTGATATCAGTAATACCAGCAGATTTACCCTCGCTGATGATTTTTATGCGACCTATCAGCTCGGCGGCAAATTAATGGATACCCGGTACAGCCGCAGTTTTGTGCAATCGACCGAAACCGACCGAAACGCGTTTGCCCCAGCAGGCACGCAAAAGATTTCGTCCCTGTATACCGGCCTGACGCTGAACAAAGATATTTATCAGCTGGATCTGAATCTAAATTATACCCGCAGCCAGGTTGAGGGACACAAACCGGCCTGTTCCGCCAATGAAAAATGTTTCCCGCAGGGGGAAGCTAACCTCAACCTGGATGACAACGCCTTCAATCCGTCCGCCACGTTTTCTGCGCAGGTTATGCCGTGGTTACAACCTTTCGTGAGCTGGAGTCGCTCCTCCCGTGCGCCAAACGTTCAGGAAGTCTTTTTTGCTAATGAGGGCGGGGCCTCAATGAACCCGTTCCTCAAGCCTGAGAAAGCCGAAACCTGGGAAGCGGGCTTTAACATCAACAAAAAAGGTCTGCTGGTGGAGAAAGACAGTTTCCACATGAAGGCGCTTGCGTATCAGTCCCGCATCAAGGATTACATCACCAGCGAGTCCTTCATGCTCTGCTATGACGGGCAGCTGTGTCATGACTTTGACAATTCATTTGGTGGCTTTAACGCCAATGTGTACGTCAATACCACGTCGCCTGTCACCACCAAAGGCTATGAAATCGAAGCCGGATACGACATGGGCTTTGCGTACGCGAACATCTCCTGGAGCAAACAGCACACGGATCAACCGACGTCTATTGCCAGCACCGTGTACAGCTTTGCCTACAGCGATATCAGCGATCTGCCAGACAGCTATGCCACGTTAGACGTGGGCGGACGGTTGTTTGACCAGCGGCTGACCATCGGTAGCCTGGTTAAATTTACCGGCAAATCCAAACGTCTTAGCACCGAAGGGATCAGCACCGACACCAACACTGTGCCGAAAGAGAGCATGCCGGATATTCCAACCGTTATCGATCTCTACAGCACCCTGCAGATGACTGACAACGTGCTGCTGCGTTTTAGCGTTCAGAACGTGACTAATCGTGATTATTCCGAAGCGTTAAACCGAATGAATCAGAGCCTGGATTACGCCAAAGAAGGATCAACGATTAATACCACGGCTCGTGGTCGCACCTATATCTTCGGTGGGGAAATACAATTTTAGAAACATACATACAGGGGATATTGATGCCCTTGTAAGACGTTTAAATTAATTTTTCGAGCAGGAGTAAAAAATGAATTGCCGCAACGTAGCACAGCAACTGGGATGTTTTTTCATCGCAACGTTATTCTCCACTACCGCATTTGCCATTGATCCGCCGCAGCGTGAACTGTCTCGCTTTGCGATGAAAACCAATTATCTTCAGGAAGCCAATGAAGGTATTTATGAAATGGCTTTCGATAATACTCATCATAAACTTTATGCTGCTGCGACCGACCGCGTAAACCGCGAAGCCAATAAAGGATTTTTATATACGTTTAATCCAGCGTCGCTGAAAATCGAGAACCGCCTTGAGATGCCTTACCGCGCATTTTCTTTGGCGATGAATCAGGACCAGCAACAGCTCTACGTGGGGCACACGCAGTCGGCTTCACTACGCATCAGCGCGGTAAACACCCAGACCGGGAAGCTGACGAAAACCAGCGAGAAGTTGAGTTTTAAGGAGGCGAACGCCGCCGATTCACGCTTCGAGCACCTGCGTCATATGGTTTACAACAAGGCAACCAACACGCTTTTTGTTAGCTACAGCAATATGCTGAAGAGCGCCGAAGGCATGACGTCGGTACATAAATTATTGATGCTGGACGGCACGTCTCTGGCGATGAAAGGCGAGGTGAAAGGTGCGTACAGCGGTACGGCCTACGGTCTGACCCAGGATGATAAAACGCAAAAGATTTATATCGGAGGCAAAGATTACATAAATGAAATTGATGCCAAAAAACAGAGCGTGTTACGTACTATCAGCCTGAAAAACGCAAAACCGCAAATTACCAGCGCGCAAAATCTGGCGGTGGACTCTGCCTCTAATCGCATATTTGTGGTGGTGTTTGACCATGAAGACCGCAGGGGCGAAAACGACGGTTTATATGTTTTTGATCTCCAGAGTGGCAAACAACTCGGTTATGTTCACACCGGTGCTGGAACCAATGCGGTGAAATACAACCCGAAATATAACGAAATTTATGTCACCAATTTCACCAGCGGGACGATAAGCGTGATCGATGCCCAAAATTACGCCGTCAAAAAACAGTTCAGTGTGCCGGTATATCCGAACCAGATGGTGCTCTCCCCAGACTTTGAAACCCTTTATATCGGTATCAAAGAAGGCTTTAACCGCGACTGGGATCCGGATGTATTTGTGGAAGGGGCTAAAGAACGCATTCTGAGCATTGATTTGACTAAATCGTAAGCCACGCATTGCGTTTCTGCAAAAAGAGGGAATAAAAGGATTCCCTCTTTTTATGCATTCGAATCAATCACGCTCAACAGCAGGCCTCATCATAAATCCTTTTTCCGCGAGGGGATCTCAGAGCATTACCTCATTTAACATGTGAACGACCTGTTTTTCGCGAGCAGGAACGGGCGAAGATAAGCCACTGTATTGGACAGCGGAATGACATCGTCGGTGAGCTGAATATTTAAAACATGATGGATGTATTCGCGGCGAGTCGTGATTCGCGCCCATAATTCAGGATAGGCGTGCTGGATTTTCTGCACAAGCTCCTCATCCGCCAGCGCGATGCTTTCTTCGGCACTCACACCCGTATATCCCGGCACGGAGGGAATAATATCAATTTGCATAATCATGCCGCTTTTGAGCGTTTCAGCCGAGTTTTTATAAATGGGGGACGACATCCACTCTTCATCTGCGCTGAGATGACCGGGATTCAAATGCCAGCCGTATTTTTCTTTGTTGAGTACGTTCTCAATGAGATCGTACATTTCGCCACCGCGCATCCCTATTTTGATATTTTCAAGCCAGCACGCGACAGCACCAAAATAGGGTTTTGCGACTCTATCGAGGTAGTCTTTTTGATTGCCGGGCAGTTCGCTTTCCTCTGCGATAACAAACCCCGTACGGCTTGAAAGCCCACCTTTAAAGCCGGTTGTCATCGACAGCGGCTGTCCACGCTCCAGCGTTTTATAAGAAGGGTAAAAATTCGCTTTCTCAAAACGTTGCCCCGTCGCCGCGATAATGACGACCGTCTGGTATTGACCCTCGGCGGCCAGCAGAGCCCCCAAATCAGTTTCACGCAGGCCGGGTTCGACGGCATTCATCGCATCAAGCATACAATTCGAGGCCAGATTGGCACCATATTCATAGTGCGCAATCTCATTTTCGTTATTTGTAATTCTTGCACCCTGATCGCCACGAATGAAAAGATGTGCGGCATTTTCCAGCACGGCGCTTGAGGCAATAGATTCTTTCACGGCGTCGACAATAAACCAGGGGATATCGAAAAGGTGTTTATTATTCGTGGCTGCCGATGTAAACATCTTCCATCCGACCAAACCGATTTTGGATATCGAATCTAGACCTGTTTCGATGAAAATATCTTCAAGGGGGCGTTCGTTGTCCATTGGCTGGTTAGGCAGTGAGAAAAGGGGGCAATGTTTTAAGGTGGCTGGAATGCGGGAATAGTTCGCCATCTTGAGGTTTTCGTTCCCCAGAATCAGTGTCGCCTCACCGGTTTTTTTGACTATCAGCAAACCTTCTTCAAAACGCGGAACAAAACCCGTCAGGTACTCGAAATTCCCCCCATGCTCTTTATCTGCATAGATGATGAGCGCGTCATATCCTTCATTCTGCATTCGTGTCAGAACCTTATTTTTGCGTTCCAGCATCGTTGTATCGTTCAACATCACGGGGGCAACATCGATAAATTTTCTTGGAGATTCAGTAATCTGTAATTGGATAGCGTTTGAATACATCGTTTACCTCTCGATTGCGTCATCGTCAGAATCAGTCCCACTCTTTTGCCTGACGGCGTAGACGCTGTTTGTGCAGTACCGAAGGGTGGCTGAATTAACCTTTTCGCAAGCTTGCCACAAAATGACGATGAAAAGTCCCGACGGCGGCAGATTTAACACACAAAACGGTTCAACCGGAGAAAAGCTCAGATCTAAAAATGAAATTGTGGATGAGCGCTACGGAAAATCAATAAGTTAGCATCGAAATAAACCCACATTGTGTGACCTCCTGGCACGGCGCGCCTTGTCACAAAAAATGCGTGAAAATCATCACATTGGTCCCGAGGGTCTCTCATTACTATGTTGCCTGGAATCAATATTCATCTGGGATACTGCATGGAGCAGGGATAATAATGAAAGACCAACATTTCAAAAAAGCATTACTGACCATATCTATTTTATTTGCCGGCCAGGCGCATGCTCTGGAATTAAAGACTTCTTATGGGTCTATTAATGCGGGTTATGCAAACTGGAATACGGGGTTTGAAAATACGCGCAGGGGAGAGGTCTGGAAAGCAACTGCGGATTTTGGCGCGATATTTGATAAGGGGGAGTTCTACTCATTTTATGAAAGTAACGTATTAAATCATGCCGTTGAAGGTCGCAATCATGTGCTTTCTGCACAGACTCATATTCGGTTATTCGATTCTGATTTCAGTTTTATGGGGAAACTCTACGGTCAGTTTGAAAATACCTGGGGTGATGAACTGAATATGATGTATGGATTAGGCTATTTAGGCTGGTCCGGCCCCTCCGGTTTTTTTAAGCCCTATGTGGCATTGCATAATCTCTCAAATGATTATGTCTCCAGCAAATATGGTCAGGCCACGGGTCTGAATGGATATGTCGTCGGCTGGACAAGTGCCTGGTTTTTCGATTTATGGGGCGAAAAAATGGTGCTTTCCGACTGGAATGAATTTGAGCTGGATCGCAATGATGCTTACGCCGAACAACAACACAGTAAAAACGGCATTAATGGCGGGTTGACCTTAACATGGAAATTTTATCCCCACTTTAAAGCCAGTGCCACGTGGCGTTATTTCGATAACAAGTTAGGTTACGACGGTTTTGGCGACCAGTTGATTTATATGCTCGGTTACGATTTCTAAATAAATAACAAGGAACGATAATGAGAAAGACAACTTTAGCGGTGTTTGTCAGCGCGGTCATTGGCATGACAGGGGGAATGGGAAATACTCTGGCGGCAGAGCAGTCTGGGAATCAATTAAATAAACCCAACGTCGTGATTATTTTGGCCGACGACCTGGGCTATGGTGATTTAGGTGTTTATGGGCATCCAATCGTGAAAACCCCTAATATTGATAAACTCGCGCAGGAAGGGGTGAGGTTTTCGCAATATTATGCCCCAGCGCCACTCTGTTCGCCTTCGCGTGCAGGTTTATTGACCGGGCGCACACCGTTCAGAACGGGGATTCGATCCTGGATCCCGACCAATAAAAATGTCGCACTGGGCCGTAACGAAAAGACCATAGCCAGCTACCTGAAAGATCAGGGTTACGACACGGCAATGATGGGGAAATGGCACCTGAATGCTGGCGCTGACCGCCACGATCAGCCCCAGGCTGAAGATGCAGGTTTTGAACATACGCTGGTGAATGCTGCCGGTTTTGTCACCAGCGATCTGGATAAAGCGAAAGAGCGTCCTCGCAATGGCGTGGTATATCCGAATGGTTTTTATCGGAATGGTAAAGCGCTGGGGACAGTTAACCAAATGAGCGGCGAATTTGTCAGTCAGGAAGCTATTAACTGGCTAAACGATAAAAAAGATAATAACCCTTTCTTTATGTATGTGGCTTTCACAGAGGTACATACACCGCTCGCTTCGCCGAAGAAATATCTCGAGCTCTATAAAAACTATATGAGTGAGTATGAAAAAAAACATCCCGATATGTTTTACGCTGACTGGGCTGATAAGCCTTATCGCGGACCGGGAGAATACTATGCCAATATCAGTTATATGGATGAACAGGTTGGTAAAGTCCTCGCAAAAATAAAATCAATGGGGCAGGAGGATAACACGATTGTTATCTTTACCAGCGACAACGGCCCTGTGACGCGTGAAGCGCGCAAATGGTATGAACTTAATATGGCGGGTGAAACGGATGGCTTACGTGGCCGCAAAGATAATTTGTGGGAGGGCGGAATACGCGTGCCCGCCATCATTAAATATGGTCACCATTTGCAAGCCGGTACGGTAACAGATACGCCTGTGAGCGGTTTGGATATATTGCCGACAATTGCAGAGCTGACTCATTTTAATTTGCCGACCGACCGTATTATTGATGGAGAATCGATTGTCCCTGTTCTTGAGGGACAAACGATGAATCGTCAGCAACCCTTGTTATTCGCGATTGATATGCCTTTCCAGGATGATCCGACGGATATGTGGGCAATTCGTGACGGCGACTGGAAGATGATTTTTGATCGTAATAGCAAACCTAAATATCTCTATAACCTCAAGCTGGACCGCGGCGAGACAATGAATCAGCTCGGCAAACAACCCGTGCTGGAGCAAAAAATGGTGGCTGCGTTAGAACGCTATCAGTCCAGTATTGAAAATGATTCACTCATGAAAGCCAGGGGCGATAAACCTACACCGGTAGACTGGAACTAAAGGATTTTCATGGCCTTGTGATTAATTTTACAAGGCCATGATACGAAGGAGTTAAAATGAAAAGTTGCCATGTCATGGTCAAACCTACCGGTGCAATATGCAATCTTGCCTGCGAGTACTGTTTTTATCTTGAAAAGGCACAGCTATACCCAGAACGTAAAACGCGCAGCATGGACGATGCAACACTGACAAAGTTTATTCACCAGCATATTGCTGCGCAGGAAACGGATGAGGTTATTTTCGCCTGGCAGGGCGGTGAACCCACGCTGGCAGGTTTAGCGTTTTACCAGCGCGCCGTAACCTTGCAAAAACAATTCTCGCAAGGTAAGACGATCCTGAACACCTTTCAGACCAACGGGATCCTTCTCAATGACGATTGGTGTCGTTTCTTCCATCAGCACAATTTTCTGATTGGTATTTCGATAGACGGTGATGCGATTCTGCATGACGCTTTTCGTAAAACTGTTTCAGGAAAACCAACCCATCAGCGCGTTGTAGAGGCGGTCGATTTACTCAAAAAATACAAGGTGCAGTTTAATACGCTGACGGTTGTCAATGCTCTGAATAGCCAATATCCCGTCCGGGTGTATGAATATCTAAAAAGTTTAGGCAGTCATCATATGCAGTTTATTCCCCTGCTGGAAACCACAGCCGAAGGAATAGATGAACGCAGCGTGACGCCGTCAAGTTTTGGCATTTTTTTAAAAACGATATTTTATCACTGGATACGTCGTGATATTGGGGTCATAGAAATTCCTTTTTTTGAACACACGTTTGCCGCATGGTGTGGTTTACCGGCACTGACGTGCGTGTTTTCACCGACGTGCGGCAACGCTTTTGCCCTTGAACAAAATGGTGATCTCTATCAATGTGACCATTTCGTAAATAAAGCAAATTTATTGGGTAATATACAGCACAGCACCATTGGCGAAATGCTGGACAGCGATGCCAACCGGCTATTCGGGCAAAACAAGCAACCGGTGGCACCAGAATGTATTAACTGCGACATCAAATTCGCGTGCCACGGTGGATGTCCAAAAGATCGTATCTCTCTCTCTTCACGGGGTGTCGCTGATCTCAATTATTTTTGTAGCAGTTACCAGACCTTTTTCAGATATACCGAGCCTTATATGCTGATGATGAAGTCTCTTCTCAACGAAGGATATTCACCGTCAGATATTCGCCATACATTATGTGAATAGAGAATAAATTTCATGAATCAATGGGAACATGTCAATTGTTGCAAAAACGTAGCGTGTTCCTTTTTTGGTATGGCTAATAATGTGCCCTATCAATTCATCGGACAAAATGGATTATGTCCTGAATGCGGTGATATTTTCCCAATTATCTCAACATCAGCGCTCAGCGCTTTTAATCAACAAAGTAATAAATCCTATCCAGAGATATTAGTGTATTGCCCGACATGCGGGCAGGGTGATGCGTTAATTCGTCACGGGCGCGGACTTACTGGCGCGCAGCGCTGGCGTTGTAGCACCTGTAATATCTCATTTACGGATGAATCTACCTCCATTAAGGATATTCCAAGGGTTCAGCCCCTCGCAGAGTGCATTGCCGCTGGGGGAGATTTCAAGCTATTAGGCGAGAAAAACCAGACATTAAGTCGCGTTTTTACGCATCTGGCATTTTCAGCCAGATTTGAACAAGTTCATTTGCCGACAGTTACGCTGAGCGGGGAATATTCGACCATCACTTTTACGGTAGAATTTAATGGCAGTCACAATAACCTCTACGTTATTGCCACGGCTGACAATAAAACAGGTCGCGTGATCGCGGTTTCAACCAACTACGTGGCGCTTAAGAACGGGATTTCCCCCGACTGGTGGTATCCGTCAATGCCTGCCGAAAGCGGTTTCTCACCCATTCTGGTAAGAAAAGTCTTTGATAAGGATAGAGTCATTAGTCGACGACCCTTTTTGTTTGATATTGCGTATGGGCCTGCCAATGTTCGAGCGAACGACCCAGGGACAATTGTCAAACCGGTGCTTGCCGCTTATCGCCATTTTGCACTGGTACATACATTGACCCATCATCGTTTGCTCTCGGTTCATCACTGGCTGGAGCATGAATGCTTTATTTACGGGGCATGCTTAATGGCCAACCGAAGAGATATTGCGCAGCAGCGCTGCAATATTAGTTTTGTCTACGAGGAGGGATCCTTAGATACAAAACAACGCCTGCGCAGTGAGACGGTGAGATCGGACATTGTCTGGCGTGATACATGGAATTGTTATTCGCAGAAAAATTACAATCTCGCTGTTTGTCATCTCACCGGGAAAATAAATCGGTCGTCATTTCGCCAGGCAACACTCAAACCCGCACGTGCGTTTCAGGACTATCTTTTCAGCCATCCTATTTGGCCTCAGTTAACCCGGCTCGCACCGCGTAATGTCGTGCATCTGCTGGAATATCTGGCGGCAGAATATAATCGGGGACGGTGAAAAAAATCTCAGACCCGGTTAATACGTCCATCTCCATAAATCATATATTAATAAGGAAATAAATTATGACGCTCTCTTATGTCAATGCTGCGCCTGCTCCCCGTCCGTCGATTGCTCAGGGCATTAATCCTGACGATCCTATTGTGGTGAGCCATAACCAGATTTACAGCGCTTTGATGGAACAGGTGACGACTTCGCACACTCAGGATAATGCCCTGGTTTTTTTGGATCCCTTTACGACGTCACCGTTAAGTTTTTATATTGGCATATGGTTTGAAGCCAGCGATACGGCAACGATTAGCGTATCTGACACAAAGGGTCAATTTCCCGTCATGACGTTTACCCAGCCCGTTGTGGCGGGTGCCAATTTAATTCCCGCCGCCGGATTACTGCCGGGCATTCAAAATAAGGTCACGGTGATGTCCGCGTCTGGCTCAACGCTTTTACCGTTAATTGAAACGGCTCCTTTGCCGCCCACCGATGCCGACGTCAGCGACCCCACCGATCCCGCCAACTATAATTTATTCCCGCAGATTACGGTTAATTCGCTGGCCGCCGATGAATCACTTCTGGCCGACGGTCTCTATTTTATCTCGTATTTTGATCGTAATAATCTTGCGCTGGATAACAAAGGCAATGTGCGCTGGTATACGGTGAAATCGATGCCGTCGAATAATTTACTGCGCCTGGCGAATGGGCATTTCGTCTCTTCCGCCGTTGCCCAGAGCGGTTATCTGAAGATGTATGAATTCGACATGGTAGGTCGCGTTCACGCTATGTACGATCTTGATAACGCCTTTCATCACTCGTTGTATCAGCAGTCTTCCGCATACGCCTATAAGGGCGTGAACAACTGTTTGGTTGCTGCGTCGGAATATATGCCGGGTACGCGGCCAGACGGCGGATTAAGCATTGAGGATGGCGTATCAATCATCAGTTTAGAAACCGGCGAGGAGATTGATTACTACGATATGGTGCAGGTTTTGGGGTTGAGCCGCGCAGAACGGCCATCCAACCCACCGGACACGGCCGGTGGCACGCTTGACTGGCTGCACATTAATCAGGCGTATATCAACGAAACGAATAATATGTTGGTCACCTCTGGTCGCAATCAGAGTGTCGTTTTTGGCCTGAAAGTGGGGACCTACGACCTGAGTTTCATCATGGGAACTCACAGCGACTGGCCTGATGAGCTGAGTCGTTATCTTCTGACGCCGTTGAGAGCCGACGGCACGCCATACGACCTTACCGATCCTCAACAGGCGCAAGAAGCGGATGCCGTGTTCTGGAACTGGGGTCAACACAACGTGCTGGAAATCCCCAATACGACGCCGGGCATCATTGATATTTCGCTGTTCAATAACAGCAATTATCGCTCGCGGTCTGACGCCAACAGCGTGTTGCCACAGGACAATGAAAGTCGTATTGGCCACTACCGTATAAATCTGAATACCATGACGGTACAGATGCTGGCTGAGTACGCCTCTGGCCCAGAAGGTTACAGCAGCCTGTGTGGTTGTAAGCAGGAAATGCCTAACGGGAACATTGTTGTCAGCTACGGCGGTGCGCTGTTCGATAGCAACGGACTGCCGTTAACCTGCGATCCGGGTTATAGCGATTTGGCTTTTGAATCAGGAAATGGTGACGTAGAAGGGCGGCTGCCGCTTCGTGAAATGAATGCCAACGGTGTGATACTGCAAGATTTCACGATCGGTTCTGGCCTGTATCGGAACATTAACAACACCCCAGCGGGCAATGTGGGCATCTATCGCTATAACATCACGTGCTTCCGCATGTATAAACTGCCGCTGTTTGGCTAATACCCTGATGTGCCGTTATTGACCCCAGCAATGGAAAAGGGGAGCGTCGCTCCCCTGTTTGACTACAGGCTTCCCGTACCGCCATCGACCAGTAGGTCTGTGCCCACCGTATAACTTGATTCATCGGATGCCAGATACAGCGCGGCCTTTGCCAGCTCGCCAGGTGTCCCCATTCGACCCAGCGGAACCAGATTGATAATCTCAGCCTTCATGGCTTTTTGCGCATCCTCACCCAGCCCAAGCTTGTTCATCGCCGGCGTTTCAACCGGACCAGGGCTTAAGCCGTTGACGCGAATTCCGCGCGGTAACAGTTCCGCAGACAGCGTGCGAGCAAGTGACAATAAACCGGCTTTGCTTGCCGCATAAACGCTACTGGCAGGCAGCCCGATTCGCGCGCTGACGGACCCGCAAAGGATAACGGATGAAGGATTATTCAACAGCGGGAGCAGCGCCTGAATCAAAAAGAACGGGCCTTTAAGGTTGATGCCCATCAGGTGATCCCAGGCCTCCTCACGCCACTCTTCGATGCGTCCGTGCGTCACATCTCCGGCGTTAATAAATACCGCATCCAGCCGTGGCCAGCGTGTGGCTATCGTTTCTGCCAGCTGCTTTTGCGCCGAAATGTCACCGGCATCAGCAGGGATCACCCAGGCGCTATCACCCAAAATTCGCTTCGCCTCGGCGAGGGTTTCCGGGTTACGTCCTGTTACCGCAACGTGTGCGCCCTCGGCGATAAACTCCTGCGCTGTCGCCAGCCCAATCCCGGTGGTGCCACCGGTAATCAGGGTATATTTACCTGCTAAACGACTCATGCTGTTCTCCTGAAATGTCACTGGAGAAAGCACTATAGAAACGTTAGTATCCAAAAGAAACCAGGTACCATTTGGATACTAAAGAGGCGAACGGTGTGCTATGGCGGAAACACGCGAACTGTGCTGTGAAAAAAAATATGCGACCGAATCCTGCCCAATGACGCAGTTCGTCAGCCTGATCTCAGGAAAATGGGCGATCCCGATTATTTACCGACTGATTATGCTTAACACTCCCGTGCGATTTGGCGAGCTGCTGCGCGCGGCAGCGCCGATCACGCAAAAAGAGCTGACCAAACAGCTGCGTTTATTTGAACAGCGCGGGCTGGTATCGCGCACGATTTTCCCCGAAATTCCGCCGCGTGTGGAATATCAAATCACGCCGCTGGGGCTCACGCTTCAAGGCGCACTTTCGCCGCTGGCCGCGTGGATGCAGGAATACGGCGGCCAGCTGGAGCGCTAATTAGCGCTTGAAATAACGTGGGGCAGGTTCGCCGGTACGGGCACTGCTAAACAGTTCCAGGCGAGCCTGTTCATAACGTTCCCAGAGCTGCACATCATGCAGAGGCGGGATCGTTATCAGCTCGCCCTGATCCAACCCGGCAAGGGCCGCATCGACCATATTGTCCGTCGTCATGACCGAACCTTCCGGCAGATCGTTCATTGACACACCTGAAATTTCCCAGATCTCCGTCGCGGTGGCTGCGGGTAACACGGCCTGAATGCGGATCGCGCTTTCGGCAAACTCTTCCTGCAAACCGCGGGTGAAATTCAGAACCCAGGCTTTCGTGGCGCTATAAAGCGCGCTGCCCGCTCGGGCGTGCAGAGACAACACCGACGCAATGTTAACGATCGTACCGCGATTGTTTTGTGCCAGACGCGGCAAAATGGCGTAAGTCAGACGCATCAGCGCGGTGGTGTTGAGCGTGTTGATCGTCTGATGTTGTGCAATGTCGCCTGCCAGGAACGGGGCCATCTGCGCCGTTCCTGCGTTGTTGATGAGCGTGTCGATCGCCACGTTGTTTTTAAGGACTTCTTCTACCGCGCGGATGCCTGCGTCTTCGGTCAGATCCGCGACCAGAATTTCGACCGAAACGCGATAGCGATCGCGCAGCTGGGCTGCCAGCGTCTGTAGCCGTGATTCACGGCGGGCGACCAACACTAAATCATAGCCGCGAGCGGCAAGACGATCGGCGTAAACGGCGCCAATCCCGGATGAAGCGCCTGTAATCAATGCGGTTGCGTGTTTGGTCGTCATGATGTGTAGCCTCAAAGCAAAGGGGGTTAATTGGTTTTAATATGAAACCAAATAAACTTTGTGCTAAATGGTTTTATTATGCAACCAATTTGTGCGCGATATTTTGCTTTTGCTTTTGCTTTTCGAGGTGAAACTAACTTTTTGAAAGTATGCGATTAAGGCAGTTTCGGCACAACATCTTCGGGGGACAGTTCACGCCCGTCGTGTGATACGAGCGTCAGCCTGCGCAGTGGTTTGCGATTTTGCGCATCCACCAGAACGCTGCCAAACTCATTGTCAGCAAACAGGAAATCATTTCCCCATTGCGACAGCGCAACCAGCACGGTTTGCAGAGCGCGGCCTTTTTCAGTCAGGACATATTCCTGCCAGGCGCTGCCGTCGGAGGCGGGTTGCAGAACGAGGATCCCTTCTTCAACCAGCTGTTTGAGACGGGAGGCGAGCATATTTTTGGCAATCCCGAGGCTTTTCTGGAATTCGCCGAAGCGTTTGAGACCGCGCAGGGCGTCGCGGACAATCAGTAACGACCACCAGTCGCCGATGATATCCAGCGAGCGTGCGACGGGGCAGGTGCTTTCTTCAAGACGGGTGCGTTTCACGGTGGCTCCTTAATTTATAGTTTTATTATAAAACCATTTTACGCTGCCGTAAAAAGAGTTATCTATCAGTTTGAGAAATGGTTCCCGGAAATATGTCATAAATCTGTCACACTCAATTCGACCATAACAAGACGTGAGGAAGTAGGGATGAGAAAAGCACTACTGGCAATCGCAGTGGCAGGATCGGTGATGATGACTTCTGGCGTACAGGCGCAAGCTGCCCCGGAAGGCTATCAGCTACAGCAGGTCTTGATCATGAGCCGCCACAATCTGCGCGCACCGCTGGCCAATAACGGTAGCGTCCTTGAACAGTCAACGCCCAACAAATGGCCGGAATGGGAAGTGCCAGGCGGACAGCTAACCACCAAGGGCGGCGTGCTCGAAGTGTATATGGGCCATTACATGCGTGAATGGCTCGCAGAGCAGGGAATGGTGACATCGGGAGAATGTCCACCGGCCAACGCGGTGTATACCTATGCCAACAGCCTGCAACGCACCGTTGCTACTGCGCAATTCTTTATCACCGGCGCGTTCCCTGGCTGTGATGTCCCGGTCCATCATCAGGACAAAATGGGCACCATGGACCCGACCTTTAACCCGGTGATTACCGATAACTCACCTGAATTCCGTGAGAAAGCGTTAAAAGCGATGGAGGCAGAGCGTCAGGGCATGAAGCTTGATGAAAGCTACAAGCTGCTGGAGAAGATGACGAATTATGCTGATTCTCCGTCCTGCAAAGAGAAAAAAGTCTGCTCTCTGACTGAAGCGAAAGACAGCTTTAGTGCTGACTATGAAAAAGAGCCGGGTGTATCTGGCCCGCTGAAAGTCGGCAATTCGCTGGTGGATGCTTTTACCCTGCAATATTACGAAGGATTCCCGCTGGACCAGGTGGCCTGGGGAGAAATCAAAACCGATCAGCAGTGGCGGGTGTTGTCACAGCTGAAAAATGGCTATCAGGATTCTCTTTTCACCTCCACCGAGGTGGCGCGTAACGTCGCTAAACCGCTGGTAAAATACATCGATAACGCCCTGGTGACCGATCAGGCAAAAGCCCCCAAAATTACCGTGCTGGTCGGGCATGATTCGAATATCGCTTCGCTGCTTACCGCGCTGGACTTCAAACCCTATCAACTTCACGACCAGCACGAGCGCACGCCGATTGGCGGGAAAATTGTCTTCCAGCGCTGGCATGACAAGAACGCGAATCGCGAACTGATGAAAATTGAGTATGTGTATCAAAGCTCGGAGCAGTTACGTAACGCCGATGTGCTGTCCCTGAAATCACCGGCTCAGCGCGTGACGCTTGAGCTCAAAGGCTGCCCAATCGATGCCAATGGCTTCTGTCCAATTGATCAATTTAATACGCTGATGAACGACGCGGCAAAATAAGAGGTAAACCCCCCGTCCAGGCGGGGGGAACGATCAGACGTTTTTACGTTCGATGGTTTGCTCGCCCCAGAACAGCGAGTCTTTGTCAGTTTTTTCGAAGGCGCGCACCAGCACTTCATCGTTACCTTCTTCCCAAATTTTCTCCGCCAGCTTTTCGTCATATTCCGCGACTTCAAAGATGGCCTCAGCAATTTCTGGAGAGGTATTCCGTAGACTTGCCCACTCACCGACGTGATGAGCTTTAGATTGTTGAGTTGGCATGCATGTCTCCTGTTGGGGTTAACCGTTCAGTTTTTTGGCGAGACCCGCGACGTGTTCACCCTGGAAACGCGCAATAGCCAGCTCTTCCTGGCTTGGCTGACGCGAACCGTCACCGCCGGCAATCGTCGTGGCGCCGTAAGGCGTACCGCCGCGAACCGCTGAAACATCAAACAACTCCTGCGCCCCATAGCCAATCGGCACAATCACCATGCCGTGATGCGCAAGCGTCGTCCAGGTTGAAGTGATGGTCTGTTCCTGACCGCCACCGGTTCCGGTTGAGCTAAATACGCTGGCGAGTTTGCCGTACAGCGCGCCCGAGGCCCACAGGCCGCCGGTTTGATCGAGGAACGTGCGCATTTGCCCGGACATATTGCCGAAACGTGTTGGCGTACCAAAAATAATCGCATCATAGTCAGCCAGCTCTTGCGGCGTCGCTTGCGGCGCATTCTGCGTTTTACCGCCGGCTTTCAGGAACGCTTCTGCATTCATGGTTTCCGGAACGCGCTTAATCACCACCTCAACGCCATCAACTTTATTCGCACCTTCTGCAATGGCGTGAGCCATGGTTTCGATGTGTCCGTACATGGAATAATAGAGCACCAGAACTTTAGCCATCTTGCACTACTCCTCGTTTAGGGTTGCGTACAGCGAATCGCTGCGTTCACTTAAAGATATGACGTCACGAGCAGACTGCAAATCTGAAAGCCATTTCTTTGATTTATAACAATATATTTAAGATTTTTCTTTGTAGCAAAATGAAACATTTTTACGGGAGTGTCTTTTATGAATGATAAGAGAAGCTTATGGATGTTGCCCCTGAAATCTCACCCGTATGGTTGATATCATGTTGCAGAATATTACCGTTCACTGGCTGGCTCGGTGCATTCCACTAAGCTTACCTTCACGCGGCGCAGACAGCAGAGAAGGTGCTCGCCTGACGTCGCCAGGTGAAAGAATTCTCTTTTACTGAATGCAGTATGATGTCTAATGTTTACACTCTGGAGGTTAGAGATGGCAAACCATCGTGGTGGGTCAGGTAATTTCGCCGAAGACCGTGACAGAGCATCAGAAGCAGGTCGTAAAGGTGGCCAGCAGAGCGGGGGGAACTTCAAAAACGATCCTCAACGCGCATCCGAAGCTGGCAAAAAAGGGGGTAAAAACAGCCATGGGAGTAACAAAAGTTAGCACGTTATCTCCTCATTTCAGCGTCCGATAACCTGAAATCTCCCCCTGCCGCCGGGTCTCCCGGCGGTTTTTTATTGCCGCAACGTTGAACAAAAATCAAAGGGGACGCACACTACAGGATTAATTCTTGCTATTACTCCTTGCTGCTGGTGCCTGATGTCCCTCTCTCGTTACGCCTTTTCTATCAAACCTCAGGAAGCGATCCTGATTTTAATCACCATGTTCTGGGGTGGCACATTCCTCGCGGTGCAGTATGCGGTAACGCTGAGTGACCCGTTTTTCTTTGTCGGTCTGCGGTTTGCGACGGCAGCCATTGCGGTCGCGCTGATCTCGCTGAAAACCTTGCGCGGGCTGACGTTAATCGAGTTAAAAGCCGGCGTGGTGATCGGTATTTCGATTGCGATGGGTTACAGCCTGCAAACCTGGGGCCTCCAGACCATCCCCAGCAGTAAATCGGCATTCATCACCGCGATGTATGTTCCGCTGGTTCCGTTGTTGCAGTGGTTATGTCTGGGCAGAATGCCTGGGCTGATGTCTTGTATCGGTATTGTGCTGGCGTTTATTGGGCTGATCCTGCTCGCCGGACCGGGCGACAGCCTGCTGGTGATGGGGCCAGGCGAAATCATTACCCTGATTGGCGCGGTGGCGATTGCGGCGGAAATCATTCTGATCAGCGCCTGGGCTGGCAAGGTGGACGTCAAGCGCGTCACGGTCGTGCAACTGGCGACGGCGTCGCTGGTGGCATTTATCGCGATGGTGCCGGCAGGGGAATCTGTCCCGTCGATGTCGCCGGGGTTAATTATTGTCGCGCTGGGGCTGGGCATTTTCAGCGCTATTATTCAGGTCACGATGAACTGGGCACAGCGAAGCGTATCGCCCACGCGCGCGACGGTTATCTATACTGGCGAACCGGTGTGGGCAGGGATTTTTGGCCGTCTTGCCGGCGAACGCCTGCCGCTGCTGGCGCTGCTCGGTGCGGCTTTTATTATCCTGGGCGTGCTGGTCAGTGAGTTAAAGCTGAAAAGAAAGAAAAGGGCGCTGGCGGAAGCCGACAGCGCCACTGCTAATCAAGAATCCTGATGAACTGCGTCTGTCTGCGGTACGCCTGCTTTTCGGCGACTCAACAACGCATTTAGCAGGATTGCGCCGAAGGTGGCCGTGCCGATCCCGCCCAGCGTGAAGCCGCCGAGGGTGAGCGCGAAATCACCCGCGCCCAAAACCAGCGTGACGGCGACCATAATCAAATTGCCGTTCTGGCTGAGATCGACATGATGCTGTACCCATATACGCGCTCCGGCAACGGCAATCAGGCCAAACACCACAATCGATGCACCGCCGATGACCGGGGCGGGAATGGTGTGGATCAGCGCGCCGAATTTTGGCGAGAAGCCGAGCAGGAGCGCAATCACCGCCGCTGCGACAAACACCAGCGTAGAGTAAACCTTGGTCACGGCCATCACGCCGATGTTCTCCGCGTAAGTGGTCACACCGCTGCCGCCGACCGAGCCTGAGAGCATGGTGGCCAGCCCGTCGCCGACGAACGCGCGGCCCATGTACGGGTCCATATTGCGTCCGGTCATCCCTGCGACTGCCTTCAGGTGGCCTAAATTTTCCGCGACCAGGATCACCGCTACCGGGGCGATGAGCATCATCGCCTGCCCGTTAAAGGTCGGCGAAGTGAAATGCGGCAGGCCAAACCAGGCGGCGTTTTGCATCAGCGTAAAGTCCACCGGCGTTCCTACGGCAAATACGCTGGTCACTAACGCATAGACCAGGCAGGCCACGATCAGCCCAACCAGAATCAGCAAACGCTGGATCATTCCGCGCGTAAAGACGGCGACCAGCCCGATGCAGAGCACCGTCATCACCGCCATCCAGCTGTCGAACGATGAACCCGAAACGCCTTTCACCGCAATTGGAGCGAGGTTCAAACCAATCGCCATCACCACCGCGCCCGTCACCACCGGCGGCATTAGCCGTTCTATCCAGCGGGTACCGGCCTTCATCACCACCAGCCCGATAAGGGTATAAATCAACCCACAGGCGATAATTCCCCCGAGCGCCACGCTAATATTGGGGTTGATGCCCTGGCCGCTAAAGCCCGTTGCGGCAATCACCACTCCCACAAAGGCGGCGCTGGACCCCAGATAGCTCGGCACCCGCCCACCCGTTATCAGGAAGAACAGCAGCGTGCCGACGCCCGACATCAGAATCGACAGGTTAGGATCCAGCCCCATCAAAATGGGCATCAGTACCGTCGCGCCAAACATGGCGACCGCGTGCTGCACCCCCATGACGGCGGTTTGGGCGAAGGGAAGCCGTTCATCCGGCGCGACCACGCCGTGTTCAGTAGAGGTCGATTTCAACTGCCAGTGGGGAAAACCGAACATTGCCATGAGCTATCTCCTTAAGGAGGGTTAACAGGCGGGTCGCAAAAGCGCGTGGTAGCCGCGATCAAACCACACCAGGCCTTGCGGCGCAGGGTGGCGGGTAATGGATTCGATGGTGCAAAACAGAATGTCGTGCGTGCCGACGCTTACCACCTGGCTGATGCGGCAGTCGAACGAGGCCAGCGCGTCTTCCAGTTTCGGACAGCCTGTTTCGCCAGTTTGCCAGCGTGCGGCCGCGAAACGGTCGGCCATCGGCGTTTTGCCGCCAAACAGAGTGGAAAGCGGCTCTTGTCCGGCGTTAAGCGTGTTCACGCACAGGGTGCGGTTTTCAGTAAACGTTGGCCAGACGGAGGCCCCACGGTTCAAACACACCAGCAGAGTTGGGGGCGAATCGGTCACGCTGCACACGGCGCTGGCGGTAAAACCGGCCTGCCCGGCAGGCCCGTCGGTGGTAATGATATTGACCGCTGCGCCCACGCAGGCCATCGCATCGCGAAAGGTTTGTACGTCCAGAGTGCTCATGTTCGCTCCTTATACCAGCCCGCAGGCGTCTTCAAAGGACAGCCGCGGCAGGCGGCCGTACAGTTTGCTGACGTCGCCGTAGCCAATGTTGATCAACAGATTGCTTTTCAGCGTGGTGCCCATGAAAAAGGCCTCGTCCACTTTTTGCCGATCGAAGCCGGACATTGGGCCGGTATCCAGCCCCAGCGCCCGACAGGCAAAAATCAGATACGCCGCCTGCATGGCGCTGTTGCGAAAGGCGGTCTCTTCGGCAAGCGCCGGGCTTGAGGTAAACCAGCTGCGCGCATCGCCGTGCGGGAACAGCTCGGGCAGACGCTCGTAAAACTCACTGTCCCAGGCAATGATGGCAGTGACAGGTGCCGCCAGCGTTTTCGCCAGGTTGCCGCTTGAGAGCGACGGACGCAGCTTCTCTTTGCCTTCCGGCGTGCGGACAAATACTATCCGGGCGGGGGAACAGTTGGCGGAGGTGGGACCCCACTTCATCAGGTCGTAAATCTCGCGCAGCGTCTCGTCGGTGACGGGCGTTTCTTGCCAGCCGTTGTGCGTTCTGGCTTCGGTAAACAGCGTTTTGATTGCCGTCGGGGTGATGGCTTCGCTCATCGTGACTCCTTAAAAACCGGTTCTGGGTTGTGCATCAGGCTGGCCAGCCCGTTGAGTAACAGCGCGTTAAACGTATCGGGGTCGGTGACGTTGCAGGCGTGTCCGCCCTGGCGCATGACTGTCTTATGGCTGCCGGGTAAGGCGGCGTGGAGCTCAGATGAGCAGACGGCGGGCACCAGCAGATCGTCGGCGGAGCAGATAATCTGCACCGGACACCGGACGTGCTTCGCCTGAGCACGAAAATCCGCTTGCTTCAGGGCCTGCAGTCTGCGCTGGAGATTGTTGATGCCCTGAAAATGTGCCAGCGCCAGCGCCTCTTCGGCCTCCATGCGCGGGGCGCGCGCCGCCATCCAGTCTGCCGGATAAAGAAACAGCGGCTGGGCCTCGACCCAGGCCTGCGCGCCACCTGCATGGAGCAGGCGTTCGCGAATCTGGAAACAGCGGCGGGTATGGGCGTTTAGCGACAGCCAGCCGTTTACGCACACCAGCGCGCGAACGGCGCCGGGATGCTCAATAGCCAGCTGCAATCCGACCAATGCCCCCAGCGCGTGACCGATCACGGCGAATTGCGGGATACCCGCGTCAGTCAGAGCCTCATACAGCTCGTCGGCCATATTTCCCAGCGTGTATCCGTGGGGGAGCTCCCCGGCGTTATTGCCGGTGCCGTGCTGGTCGTAACATACCACCTGATATTCTTGCTCCAGCGCGGCGAGCTGTGGCAACCAGTAGCTGCCGCTTCCCCCCAATCCGGCAATCAGTACCACCACGGGCGCGTCGGCGAAGGGGGGCGGCGAAACGGATATTTTCATGGCAGCCTCACTTGGCGATGTGTGCAACGCTGGCGATTTCAACCAACGCCTCTGGCTTCACCAGCCCGCACTGGATGCAAAATCGCGCCGGTTTTTCGCCGGGGAAAAACTCCGCGTAGATTTCATTAATCGCGGCGTAGTTTTTCCAGTCGGTGATAAAGATGCTGTTGAAGGTCACGTCCTCCATCGTGCCACCCGCCGTCTCGATAACGCGCCTGATAGTCTCGAGCACGTGGCGGGTTTGCGCCTTTGGGTCATTCGGATAGACCACGTTGTTAAACTCATCGAACGGCAGTGTGCCGGACACGTACACCACGCCGTCGGCAAGGGTGCCCGGCACAAACGGAGCGATGGGCGTGCTGGTGCCAGCGGGAATAATCACGGATTTCGGCATAGTGTTGCTCCTCAGGCGATGCGGGCTAACGACGGTGGCGAGACGGCATCGCAAAAATCGGCGACAGTGCTGACCCAGCCAAAGAAGGTTTCGATATTGAATAGCGCGGCTTTCTGCGCAAACTCCGGCCCGGCCTGATGCGTTGCGTCCTCCAGCACTACGCCAAAATATTCAAGGAAAAAGCCGTCGCGCAGCGTGGATTCCACGCAGACGTTAGTGGCGATCCCGGTAAAAATCAGATGGCGAATGCCGCGGCTGCGCAGCAGGCTATCGAGCGGCGTGTTGAAAAAGCCGCTGTAGCGCGGTTTAGGCAGCACAATATCGCCCGGTTCCGGGACAAGTTCGTCCACCAGTTGGTAATCCCAGCCGCCTTTTGCCAGCAGGGTGCCCTGCAGTTCTGGGCGGTTGCGCATGGTTTTCAACGCATTTGATTTATGAAAATTGGGCGATCCGGGGCCGCCCGCTTCGACGTACTGGTCGTCCCAGCCGTTCTGAAACCAGACGATCAGGATGCCTGCGGCGCGTGCGGCGGCAACGGCGGTTTTGATGTTCGCAATTACCGGTTGGGTGGCCGAAACGTCAAAGCCTGCCAGATCCAGATAGCCGCCCGGGCTGGCATAGGCGTTTTGCATATCGACCACAATCAGCGCGCTGTGGTGCGGCGCAAAGGTAATGGCTTCCGGGCGTGCGGGTAACGTTGTCATCACGCCACCTCCCGTGTCACGGCGGGAATGTGCGAACGGCATTGCATCAGCGGCTGAATGCGCTCGCCGAAGGTCTCGACGCCTGTCAGGAAATCATCAAAGGTCAGCAGTACGCCTTCCGCGCCCGGCACGCTGGCAACCTCATCGAGCATCTTCGCCACGCTGGCATAAGACCCAACCAGCGTACCCATATTGATGTTGACGGCAGACGTTGGGTCAGCCATCTGGCGCACGTTGGTGTCCGCGCCGGAGCGGGTATCTTTTTGGCTCTGTTCAGTCAGCCAGCTCAGGGCGTCTTCGTCGGCCCCGGCCTTGTAGTGCTCCCATTTGGCGCGGGCGGCCTCGTCGGTTTCATCGGCGATGACCATAAACAGGACGTACGATCCCACGTCGCGACCGGTTTTTTCGGCGGCGTCTTTCATGCGTGCGGCGGTGGGGGCGAAGGCTGCAGGCGTGTTGACGCCTTTGCCGAAGCAGAAATTAAAGTCAGCGTGCTGGGCGGAAAACGCCATCCCCGCGTCGCTCTGTCCTGCGCAAATCACCTTCATAGGCGTTGATGGCTGCGGGCTGACGCGGCAGTCGTTCATGGTGAAGTAGTCGCCCTTGAAGTCGCTTTTACCCGTGCCCCACAGATCGCGCAGGACCTGTACGTACTCGGTGAGGTAATCGTAGCGGCGCGAGAAATATTCATCGCCCGGCCAGATCCCCATCTGGTCATACTCAGGCTTCTGCCAGCCGGTGACCAGGTTGACGCCAAAACGTCCGCCGGAGATGGAATCAATCGTAGAGGCCATACGCGCGACAATCGCCGGGGGCAGGGTGAGCGTGGCGGCGGTCGCGTAAATCTGGATACGTGAGGTGACCGCCGCAAGGCCTGCCATCAGGGTGAAGGATTCCAGGTTGTGATCCCAGAACTCAGTTTTGCCGCCAAAGCCGCGCAGCTTGATCATCGAGAGCGCAAAGTCGAAATGATAGTGCTCGGCTTTCTGTACGATGGCTTTGTTCAGCTCAAAGGTCGGCATGTACTGCGGAGCCGTCGTGGAGATCAACCAGCCGTTGTTGCCAATGGGGACGAATACGCCAATTTTCATCACGAACCTCTCTACATCTCAATGTGGGTGAAAGTCAGACGTGGCGCTGCATCCTGCATTTCCTGTTCAGCCTCGTGAGAAAGATTTTGCAAAGGTGATGCCAGTTTTTAAATTGTCAGTGTTATTAATGTGTTAACTGTTGGTTGATGAATTGAGTGCCAAAAAAGTGGACTGTCTGGTCAAAAGAGATGCACGCAAAACAGGCAGCTATGCGCGATGGCGGTGCAGGGACAGTGCGGAAGAGAAGGGCAACGTTCTCACGATCCCGGCCGCACTGGGATCGCACGGTAACATGTCCTTTTTGCGCACCAGCTCGTGAAATTCTTCAGACCCTCAATGACTTCACTTTCCGTTTGGGCAACGCCCCGCTCTGACACCGAATTCTTTGCAGCCCTATTCAACGCCTTGTAAGTTTTTTGTTGTCAGCGGAATAACGATGTTGCTGGACTTTTATTTCGCGCTCCCGGTTAAATACTTTTCAACCTGATATTCACAGCGTCTATTACTCGGGCTCTCTGCGGCTATTATACCTGCCTGGATAAATGACCACGGGGGAATTAAAAAGCAAGTTTACTATATGCGAGGCAGCTCGTGGAAAATGTGAATGGGGTGCGGAGTGGCATGCAGTGATAATTTTGGGTGATGCTTTAAGTGGAAGCGATACACTTAAAGCATATCTATTGTTCATGGCGTAAACGTCTTTTAATTATGGCAACGTATAACGATAAAACTCATAATAAATAAACGTTAGGATGATTTTATTTGTGGATTAATTGTTGTTCATCCTTCTTTTTCTGACTCATATAACAAATATATTCTTCATGTCGTTATTGTATTCCCGATTAAAAAAATGGTTGGCACTAAATTATCATACCGACGGCCTTTAATTTTACTCTTGCGTTCCTGACGTAATAACTATTCCTATTCTCTGCGATAAACTTTCTAGCCGATAATTATTTCGCTGCTATCAGGCAAGTCAGCTAGCGGTGACGCAATTTTGTGACGATACTCCATCAGGAAGAATAGGCCAGCCCGGGGAGATCGCTCCCCTGAATGTTCTGTTAGCGTCATAAGAGTATGCGTATTAAGGATGCTTAGAAGGTAATATCAACGTCGCGTCATTCTGTTGCCATTAACGCTGGCGCTGGGTACATCTCATTCTCGCTACAAAATCCCCTATCTTAAAATAGTAGCGGATGTTTAAATTTTAAAATCCCTCTAAAGCGAAATTATCTACTATCCTTAATGCGTGGAATATCTTTCCAGTGTGATTTGGGCTGTCTTTTTTTAAGTTTTACAGCCTTCTTTTTTAAAATGACATCGCCCGACTCCTGAAGAGCCTTAATGTGTTTCCTGCTTCTTCAATCAGTTCCTGGTTCCGAACGCAAAGATTAATTAAGGACAACAGCTATGACTGACATTCATGAACGCTCCACAGTTAATACGACGTATCCCGATGCGCGTCTTCCCGTGCCTGCGGCGAGCAGCAGTGCCGTATCATGGGGTGCCATCTTTGCCGGCGCGGCAGCCGCGGCATCCCTCTCTTTGATTTTGCTTATATTAGGTGCCGGTTTGGGTCTTACGTCCGTTTCGCCATGGGAAAGTCGCGGGCTTGACGCTGGTACGGTCGGTATCGCTGCTATCGCCTGGTTGACGTTCACTCAAATTGTTGCGTCGGGTATGGGCGGCTATTTATCCGGACGACTCCGCACTAAATGGGTCGATACCCACACCGATGAAGTTTACTTCCGCGATACTGCACATGGGTTTCTGGCCTGGGCTGTCGCGGCGCTGGTCTCTGCTGTGCTGTTAACGAGCACGGTGGGGACCCTCGTTGGAGGCGGGGCTAAAATCGTGGGTAATGTTGCCGAGGGGGCTGCGATGACCACGGCGGCGGGTGCAGCGAGCATGGCGAACGGCTCGTCTGCCGTACCCGGTTCATCAATGAACTACTTGGTTAACTCAATGTTCAGGGAAAACAATCCTGCGACACCGGCAAATAGTGCAGCGGATGCCGCTTCGCCCACTGTGACACCTGCTCCTGCAACGCCCTCTGCCTCTCATCCACCCGTTTCTCCTGCACAGTTAGGTGAAGTGACCGGGATATTTGCCAATAGCATTACCACCGGCGCTTTACCTCAGGAAGATCGTCAGTATGTCGCCCGTCTGATTGCTCAAAATACCGGTATCAGTCAGCAAGAGGCTGAACAGCGGGTACAAAGCACCTATGACAAAGCTCAGGCTAAATTAAAAGAAGCGAAGGAGAAAGCGCAGCAAGCTGCTGATACCGCACGCAAAACCACGAGCTATCTCATGCTCTGGACATTCATTTCTCTGCTGGCGGGTGCTTTCGTAGCCAGCCTGTGTGCGACCTTCGGTGGCCGTCAACGTGATTTATAATCCTTAATTATGCGAGAGGTTTAAAATGCGCTCATTGTTACTGTTCTTTTTAGGCGTACCCATTCCAATCATTATCCTGATTGCGCTGTTTTTCCATTAATGCTTGTGTGTAGCACCGCAGCATCTGAACCCGTCCTTCAGGATAAATTCAAGCAAAGCAAAAATGCCCGAAAGGGCATTTTTGCTTTTTCGCATCTTCATCTTTTGGACGCTGAGTTCCCGCATACTTATCTGCAAATTTTACGACGAGATGCGGGAGGTATTGCGCTGCAAGAGGTCGTGAGTCAGCGGTGGTTTTGCTATGCTGATGCAAACCAACAAGGAGAGCGCAGATGACACAAGGCGCAGTGCAAACCCCCGGGAAGCGATCGCGAGCAGTCAGTGCCAAGAAACAGGCTATTTTACGCGCGGCGCTGGACACCTTTTCGCAATACGGTATTCATGGCACCCGTCTTGAACAGGTCGCCGAGCTGTCGGGCGTATCGAAAACCAATCTGCTCTATTATTACCCCTCGAAAGAAGCGCTCTACGTGGCGGTGCTGCAACAGATTCTTGATATCTGGCTGGCACCGCTGAAGGCGTTTCGGGAAGAGTTCACGCCGCTGGTGGCGATAAAAGAGTACATCCGGCTCAAGCTGGAGGTGTCCCGCGATTACCCGCAGGCTTCTAAACTGTTTTGCATGGAGATGCTGCAAGGGGCACCGCTGTTACAGGCGGAGCTGAGCGGAGATTTAAAGCAACTGATCGACGAAAAGTCCGCGATTATTGCGGGCTGGGTGGAGAGCGGTAAGCTGGCGGCGGTCGATCCGCATCACCTGATCTTTATGATTTGGGCCTCAACGCAGCACTATGCCGATTTTGGCAGTCAGGTCGAAGCGGTAACCGGAAAAACGCTCCAGGACGATGCGTTTTTCCAGAGCGCGGTCGATAACGTCCAGCGCATGATTATCGAAGGCATTCGCCTGCGTTAATTGGCCGGCGGCAGCGGGCAGCTCAAATCGCCTTCTTCACACTGCATCATTGAGGCAAGAAACGCTTCGCGATCGGCGGTTTTTTCCGCCAGACATTGATTCAGGATCATCGGCTGAACGCTGCCGCCCGCCGTGCCGGAGGCGGCAAAGGCGCAATCAGCATCGCGTAAGGTGATCCACGCCTGCTGCGCTTTTTTGAGCAGATCGCGCTGTGGCACGGCGGCGCGCTTCATCGCATCCTGATACGTCTGATTCAATTTTTTATCTGCGGCCTGATACTGCTGCGCCGCGCAGATATTCATCTCGGACTGCGTGTTGGCATTGGCGCAATCATCTGCCAGCGCGCTGGCGTTAAACAGCAATGCTGCCGCGGTCATCATTACTCTTTTCATCATTTCACCCTAAAAAAAGGCCCCGTTTCCGGAGCCTTATTATCACAGCGTTACCCGATTGTCATCAGGCTGGCGTTACCGCCCGCCGCCGCGGTGTTGACGCTTAGCGAGTGCTCCACGTACAGACGTTCCAGCAGCAGATTGGTTTCGCCACGGGCAAAGCCCTGAACCGACACAATCGCACCGTCGCGTGCCGCGACCTGCTCGCACAACTCGCGCAGCTGATCGGAATCACCGTGGTAAATCACCGCGTCAAAGGCCTGGGCCATCAGGACGTCGGCCTTCGCGAAGCGAATACGACTGGAGACCTCTTTCGGCAGCTGTTTTGCCAGGTCGCGGTGCAAACCGTCCTCCGGCCACAGCACTTCACAACCCGTTGCCATGGCGGTAGCCAACTGAACCAGTGCATCCTGTTCATTATCCGCGACGCACAGCACGCGCTCGCGCGGCATCAGCGTCCATGTGTTGCGCTCGCCGGTTGGGCCAGGCAGCAGACGCTGCGTACCGGCCTGTGTCTGTTCGCCGTACTGCTGGCATAGCGCGCGTAATTCCGGGCGTTTTTCTGCCCATTTCACCAGCGCGTCCAGCGGTTGAGAAATCAGGGCTTTGACTTGCGCATCGACCGGGCGCTCAGCATCCTGTCGCGCCAGCGTAATGCCTAACGCGTTTTCTGGACGATTCGCCAGCAGACGGTACAGATACAGCGGACCACCCGCTTTCGGACCGGTGCCGGATAACCCTTCGCCGCCAAACGGTTGCACGCCGACCACCGCGCCGACCATGTTGCGGTTGACGTACAGGTTACCGACTTTCGCACTGCCGGTGACTTGCGCAATGGTTTCGTCGATACGGGTGTGTACGCCGAGCGTTAAGCCGTAGCCGGAGGCGTTGATTTGCTCCACCAGCGCTTCAAGGTTGTTGCGGCTATAGCGCACCACGTGCAGAACCGGGCCGAAGATCTCTTTTTTCAGCTCATCGAAGCTTGAAAGTTCAATCAGCGTCGGGGCGACAAACGTCCCGCTGTTCCACTCGCGGGCATCTTCGCTGTTTTCACGTACAGCCTGGAAGACCGGACGGCCCTTGGCGCGCATCGCCTGAATGTGCTGTTCGATATTGGCTTTGGCTTCGGCATCAATCACCGGCCCGATATCGGTGGTCAGGCGTCCTGGATTCCCCATCCGGCATTCGGCCATCGCACCGCGCAGCATTTTCAGCGTGTGATCGGCGATGTCGTCCTGCAGGCACAATACGCGCAGGGCGGAGCAGCGCTGCCCGGCGCTGTCGAACGCCGAGGCCAGCACGTCCACCACCACCTGTTCGGTCAAGGCGGAAGAGTCGACGATCATGGCGTTCATCCCGCCGGTTTCGGCGATCAGAGGCGTCGGGCGACCCTGCGGATCAAGGCGCGTCGCGATGTTTCGTTGCAGCAGCGTCGCCACTTCGGTCGAGCCGGTAAACATTACCCCGCGTACGCGATTATCGGACGTCAGCTTCGCACCGACGGTTTCGCCACGGCCGGGCAGAAGTTGCACTACGCCAGGCGGAACACCTGATTCGAGCAGGATAGCGATCCCTTGCGCGGCAATGAGCGGCGTTTGCTCGGCAGGTTTTGCCAGCACGCTGTTACCGGCGGCCAGCGCGGCCGCGATCTGTCCGGTGAAAATCGCCAGCGGGAAGTTCCACGGGCTGATACAGACAACCGGGCCGAGCGGACGGTGGGTTTCGTTATCGAAATCGTTGCGCACCTGGCCCGCGTAATAATGCAGGAAATCGACCGCCTCGCGCACTTCGGCAATCGCATTGCTGAAGGTTTTACCCGCTTCGCGCACCAGAATGCCGATCAGTTGCTGCATCTGGCCTTCCATCAGGATCGCGGCGCGTTCCAGAATTGCGGCACGCTCCTGCGGTGGTGTAGCAAACCAGATCGGCGCGTTATTGACGGCATTTTCCAGCGCCAGTTCTACCTCACTCTCGGTGGCTTCACGCACAAATCCGACAACATCTTTCGGTTCGGCCGGGTTAACAACGGGCTGCATTTCACCGGCGTCGACCGATTGCTCAAGAATCGGTTTGGCCTGCCATTTTTGCAGCGCGCTGTTGAGCAGGGCAGAGGAGAGCGACGCCAGGCGGTGTTCGTTCGCCAGATCCAGACCCGCAGAGTTGACGCGATCTTTCCCGTAGAGCTCACGCGGCAGGGGGATTTTCGGGTGCGGGAGGCCGATTTGGCCTTCCTGTGCCGCTAATTTTTCCACCGCCTGAACCGGATCCGCCACCAGCTCATCCAGCGGCAGGGTGGTGTCGGCGATGCGATTTACGAACGACGTGTTAGCCCCGTTCTCGAGCAGGCGACGCACCAGATACGCCAGCAGCGTTTCATGCGTGCCGACCGGAGCATAAATGCGGCATGGACGGTTCAGTTTGCCATCCGCCACTTTGCCGGTGACCTGCTCATACAGCGGTTCACCCATGCCGTGCAGGCACTGGAATTCGTACTGGCCCGGATAGTAGTTTTGTCCGGCCAGACTGTAAATCGCCGCCAGCGTATGGGCGTTGTGGGTGGCGAACTGCGGGTAAATCAGGTTCGGCACACCAAGCAGTTTTTTCGCACAGGCCAGATAAGAGACGTCGGTGTAGACCTTGCGGGTGTAAACCGGATAGCCTTCCAGGCCGTCCATTTGCGCACGTTTGATTTCGCTGTCCCAGTACGCGCCTTTCACCAGACGGATCATCAGGCGGCGACGGCTGCGAGAGGCCAAATCAATCAGGTAATCAATGACAAACGGGCAGCGTTTCAGGTAGGCCTGGATGACAAAACCAATCCCGTTCCAGCCCGCCAGCTCTGGCTCGAAGCACAGCTTTTCCAGCATATCGAGAGAGATTTCCAGACGATCGGCTTCTTCGGCATCGATATTAATGCCGATATCGTACTGGCGCGCCAGCAGGGTTAAAGACTTCAGGCGCGGATACAGTTCGTCCATCACGCGATCATACTGCGCGCGGCTGTAGCGCGGGTGCAGGGCAGAAAGCTTGATCGAAATGCCCGGACCTTCGTAGATACCGCGGCCGTTAGAGGCTTTGCCAATTGCGTGGATCGCCTGCTGATAAGAGACCATGTACGCCTGCGCGTCGGCGGCGGTGAGTGCCGCTTCACCCAGCATATCGTAAGAGTAGCGGAACCCTTTGTCTTCGAGCTTGCGGGCGTTCGCCAGCGCTTCGGAAATGGTTTCCCCGGTCACGAACTGTTCGCCCATCAGGCGCATCGCCATGTCCACGCCTTTGCGGATCAGCGGCTCGCCGCTTTTACCGATAATCCGGTTCAGCGAGCGTGACAGATTGGCTTCGTTATGGGTCGATACCAGCTTGCCAGTAAACAGCAGACCCCAGGTGGCGGCGTTTACGAACAGCGACGGGCTGCGGCCAATGTGCGAATGCCAGTTACCGTTGCTAATTTTGTCGCGGATCAGCGCATCGCGGGTGGCTTTATCCGGGATACGCAGCAGCGCTTCGGCCAGACACATCAACGCCACCCCTTCCAGTGAAGAAAGAGAGAACTCCTGCAACAGTCCTTGCACCATTCCGGCGCGACCGGTCGCGGTTTTCTGGTTGCGAAGTTTGTCAGCGAGCTGATACGCCAGGCTGTGCGCCTGCGAGGCAATCGGTTCAGGAAGGCGGGCCTGCTCGAGCAGCATCGGTACGGCGTCGGTTTCGGCACGGCGATACGCGGCGGTGATGGCCGCGCGGCTGACGGACTGCGGCAGAATTTGTTCGGCGAAATCCAGGAAAGGTTGGTGATTTTCTTCGGCCGCGGGTGCCGTATCTTCGCTTTCGTTAGCTGCGCCGGCCAGCAGGGCAGGCAATTCCGGTAAACCGTCTTCACTTTCCAGACGTTCCAGATAATTGAAAATGGCCTGCTTAATTAACCAGTGCGGTGTGCGGTCAATTCGAGTGGCGGCGCTTTTAATCCGTTCGCGGGTCGCGTCATCCAGCTTAACCCCCATGGTGGTCATGCCCATGCCAAAACTCCTGTTGTGCTGTAGTAATGTTCTGTGGTTAGCGTGAAATATCCACCATGTTGCAACTTTGTGCAACCGTGTTAAATGTGACATGGTTTGCAAGCTGAAAAATGAATGAATTGTTAACGGAAGGTAAGCTGGAAAAAAGAGCTGGATTCTGCGTGTGAACCCTGTTTTTATGCGGCACTTAACACTTTTAAAAGGTGCAACCCGTAAAAGCGTGAGCGAGTGCAACCTCTGTAAAAGACGTATAAAACCAGGGATGAATTTGATGTAAATGCAGTGTTAAATCATTTGTGAAAGGGGAACGCTTACGGCAGGATACGCGCGCCCACAGAAACACATACACGCGTCACTACGTTCCGGTGATGAAATAATAAGGCGGCCGGGAAGGCTGTCGCTCGACATTTTGGAGAATTTGAATGGCTATTAGCACACCGATGCTGGTGACATTTCTCGTTTATATTTTTGGCATGATCCTGATAGGGTTTTTGGCATGGCGATCAACGAAAAATTTCGATGATTATATTCTGGGCGGGCGCAGTTTGGGGCCGATGGTAACCGCGCTGTCTGCGGGCGCATCCGACATGAGCGGCTGGCTGCTGATGGGCCTGCCGGGTGCGATTTTCATCTCGGGGATCTCTGAAAGCTGGATTGCGATTGGCCTGACGCTGGGCGCATGGATCAACTGGAAGCTGGTGGCGGGGCGTCTGCGCGTTCACACCGAGTTGAATAACAATGCGCTGACGCTGCCGGATTATTTCACCGGCCGCTTTGAAGATAACAGCCGCATTCTGCGCATTATCTCCGCGCTGGTAATTTTGCTGTTCTTCACCATCTATTGTGCCTCCGGCATTGTGGCGGGCGCGCGTCTGTTCGAAAGCACCTTCGGGATGAGCTACGAAACGGCGCTGTGGGCCGGTGCCGCCGCGACCATCCTTTATACCTTTGTGGGTGGTTTCCTGGCGGTGAGCTGGACCGATACCGTGCAGGCGAGTTTGATGATCTTTGCGCTGATCCTGACGCCGGTAATTGTGGTTATCACGGTTGGCGGCTTTGGCGATTCGCTGGAAGTGATCAAACAGAAGAGCATTGAAAACGTCGATATGCTGAAAGGGCTTAACTTTGTCGCGATAGTTTCGCTGATGGGCTGGGGTCTGGGCTACTTTGGTCAGCCGCATATTCTGGCGCGTTTCATGGCTGCCGATTCCCACCACACCATCGTTCATGCCCGTCGAATCAGTATGACGTGGATGATCCTGTGTCTGGCGGGCGCGTGTGCCGTCGGCTTCTTCGGTATCGCCTACTTCACGACTAACCCGGCGCTAGCGGGTGCGGTTAATCAGAATGCCGAGCGCGTGTTTATCGAGCTGGCGCAGATTCTGTTTAACCCGTGGATCGCCGGGATTCTTCTGTCTGCCATTCTGGCGGCGGTGATGTCGACGCTGAGCTGTCAGCTGCTGGTGTGCTCCAGTGCGATTACGGAAGATCTGTATAAGGCCTTCCTTCGTAAAGGCGCGAGCCAGAAAGAGCTGGTGTGGGTCGGGCGCTTCATGGTGCTGGTGGTGGCGCTGGTGTCTATCGCGCTGGCCGCTAACCCGGAAAACCGCGTGCTGGGTCTGGTGAGCTACGCATGGGCAGGCTTTGGTGCCGCGTTTGGCCCCGTCGTGCTGTTCTCCGTGCTGTGGTCACGCATGACGCGTAACGGCGCGCTGGCCGGGATGATCATCGGTGCGGTGACGGTCATCGTCTGGAAACAGTTTGCGTGGCTGGGCCTGTACGAAATCATTCCAGGCTTTATCTTCGGTAGCATCGGGATCGTGGTGTTCAGCCTGCTGGGCAAAGCACCGTCGGCGTCAATGCAAAAACGCTTTGCCGAAGCGGATGCACACTACCATACGGCACCGCCGTCTAAACTGCAGGCCGAGTAATTTGATTCCAGTTTACGCCCTCTCCGTTTAGGGAGAGGGCAGGGGTGAGGGGACATGCGACTCAGCGTGTCGTTCCGTTCACTTATTTTCCTGCTCACTTCCAGCGGAAAGGATGTCGCTGAAAATTAAAAAAATTGCAGCAACAGCTGGTCCGGCTGTAAATCGCCGAGTCGTTACCTGTTGGCCGGGGCGACGCGCATGGATGCGCGGCGAGGGCGCATTTACAGGGATGTTACAGCGCCCGTCCCCGATTGCCAGAAGGAATAAGACGAGGGCACCGCATAGCGGCGATTTTCTTGCCGGGAGCCCGGGTCGCCAGGGCGGCGGCGATTGAGCCGCCATGGCACGTTCACAAGTGCTGCGGTGAAAGAAAGCATAAATTTTAACGTGAACGTAACGACCAACAGTGCCGCATATTTCCTTCACCCAAACGGGAGAGGGAAACCATCATCCCTCTTGCTAAATCCCGCCATTTACGCTCATATCGCTGTGCTTATAACAATGAGGATAGCGAACAATGACAATCAAAACAGGGCTTATGGCTGCCGCGCTCTTGATGCTGGCAGGGTGTAACGCACCCACACACAGCGCCGCTGACGCCACCTGCAAAGCCGATAATCAGATGCATCAGACCACGCTGTATTTCGGGCTGAACCGTCCGGCAGGGGAACCGATCACCGGTCAGGAGTGGCAGCAATTTGTGGATCAGGACGTGACGCCGCGTTTTCGTGATGGCTTAACCGTGTTTGATGCGCGCGGCCAATGGCTGGGCAATGACGGAAAAGTGGCGCGTGAGCCAAGCAAAGCGTTGATGCTGATCCACGGCAAAGATGCCCAGAGCGAGAAGAATATTGAAGCCCTGCGCGGGGTGTATAAATCACGGTTTGCGCAGGAATCGGTGATGCGCGTTGATCAGCCGGTCTGCGTTCAGTTCTAAGAAAACGGCGGGAAATCCCGCCGTTATTTTTACAATACTAACCCGGCGAAGCTTGCCGACAGCAGGCTCACCAGCGTCGCGCCGTAGACCAGGCGCAAACCAAAGCGAGATACCACGTTTCCTTGCTGCTCGTTCAGGCCTTTAATCGCGCCCGCGATAATCCCGATGGACGCAAAGTTGGCAAAGGAGACCAGGAAGATCGACAGAATACCCAGGCCGCGCGGCGTCATTTGACCGGCTATTTTTTGCAGCTCAATCATGGCCACAAATTCATTCGCCACCAGTTTCGTCGCCATAATACTGCCCGCATTTAACGCATCGCTCAGCGGAATGCCCACCAGCCACGCCAGCGGATAAAACACGTAGCCAAGAATTTGCTGGAAGCTTATGCCAAATACGCTGGAGAATAGGGCATTGATGGCGCTAATAATGGCAATAAAGCCGATTAGCATCGCCATAATAATCATCGCCACTTTAAAACCGGCCAGAATATACTCGCCCAGCATCTCAAAGAAACTCTGAGATTCGTGCAGTTTTTCCAGTTTGATTTCGGGTTCGGCTTCAGGTCGCGCCGGATTAATGACCGACAAAATAATAAAGGTGCTGAACATATTCAGAATTAACGCAGCGACCACAAATTTGGCATCGAGCATAGTCATATACGCGCCGACAATCGACAGCGAAACGGTCGACATCGCCGTGGCTGCCATGGTGAACAGGCGTCGAGAAGAGAGATCGCCCAGCACACCTTTATACGCAATAAAGTTTTCCGACTGACCCAAAATCAGAGAGCTGACGGCGTTAAACGATTCCAGTTTTCCCATGCCGTTCAGCTTGGACAGCAGGGTACCGATAACGCGAATAAAAATCGGCAGAATTCGCCAGTGCTGGAGAATACCAATCAGCGCAGAGATGAAAATAATTGGGCATAAAACGCCGAGGAAAATGAACGCCAGCCCTTTTTCACCCATTCCGCCAAAGACAAAGTTTGTTCCTTCTGCCGCAAATTTCAGCAGGGATTCAAAGAATCCGGAAACATATTTAATCACGAAGAGTCCGCTTTCCGCATGCAGGAAAAAGAACGCCAGCGCAATTTCAATGACAATAAGCTGTAAAACGTAGCGAATACGAATTTTTCGGCGGTCGAAACTCACCAGCCAGGCGAGCGCAAGAATAATCACCAGCGCCAGCAGGAAATGGACAAAGTTATACATTTTAAATTTTCAGCAGGTTATCGAAGCGCTTATTTAGCCATAGGGACTGGCAAGCGTAAATGGGCATTTACGTTATAAGTTATATACATAACGATAACGAATGAAATTATTAACAGGCGAGCGATTTACATCTCGTCATCAAAACCTCACATATTTCGCTTGTGTTTATTCACGCCGTAATGATAATCACTATCACAAGAATTTACCTTTCTTTGCATCAGTTGACCGCGATAAACATTTAAGGTGTCGGCATGTTTGTTCCATTTCTCATTATGTTACGTGAAGGTCTTGAAGCGGCCTTGATTGTCAGCTTGATCGCCAGCTATCTCAAGCGAACCCAACGCGGACGCTGGATCGGGGTGATGTGGATTGGCGTTTTCCTCGCCGCAGCGCTCTGTCTGGGCCTGGGTATTCTGATCAACGAAACCACCGGTGAATTCCCGCAAAAAGAACAGGAACTGTTCGAAGGCATTGTCGCGGCGATCGCCGTGGTGATCCTCACCTGGATGGTGTTCTGGATGCGTAAAGTGTCGCGCAACGTCAAAGTTCAACTGGAGCAGGCGGTCGATAACGCGCTGCAAAAAAGCAACAGCCACGGCTGGGCGCTGATCCTGATGGTCTTTTTCGCCGTCGCGCGCGAAGGGCTGGAGTCGGTCTTTTTCCTGCTGGCTGCGTTCCAGCAGGATGTGGGGATCTGGCCACCTATCGGTGCGATGCTTGGTTTGGCAACCGCGGTGGTACTGGGCTTTATGCTCTATTGGGGCGGCATACGCCTGAATCTGGGCGCTTTCTTTAAGTGGACCAGCCTGTTTATTCTGCTGGTGGCAGCGGGTCTGGCGGCGGGTGCGATTCGCGCCTTCCACGAGGCAGGCCTGTGGAACCATTTCCAGGATGTTGCCTTCGATCTCAGCACGGTTCTCTCCACCCATTCGCTCATCGGGACTCTCCTCGAAGGCATTTTTGGCTATCAGGAAACGCCGAGCGTCAGCGAAGTGGCGATGTATTTCATCTATCTCATTCCGGCGCTGGTGTTGTTCTTTATGCCATCACGCCCCAGCACTCAGCCGTCGCGAACCGCGCCGTGAAGTGCACAGTGTATACACAAAATCATTCACGCTGGATCAAGGCGGCAAGTCTGAAAGCCCCAGGAGCTTACTCTGGTAAGTGACTGGGATGAGCAGACGCAGCTTGAAGGCTGACGTGTAGAGTTACAACATACTTTAGAAAGGGAAGAGTCATGGCAATTCAATTTCGTCGTAGTGCGTTACAGGTTGGTGTGGCAGCGCTGTTTGCGTATGCGTTTTCTGCTCAGGCGGCTGATGTTCCTCAGGTGAAAGTGACCGTGAACGATAAACAGTGTGAGCCGATGACTATCACGGTCAACAGCGGTAAAACGCAGTTTATTATTCAAAACCACAGCCAGAAGGCGCTGGAGTGGGAAATCCTCAAAGGCGTGATGGTTGTGGAAGAGCGTGAAAACATCGCGCCCGGTTTTAGTCAGAAAATGACCGCGAACCTGCAACCGGGCGAATACGACATGACCTGCGGACTGCTGACTAACCCGAAAGGCAAGCTGATCGTGAAAGGCGAAGCGACGGCCGATGCAGCAAAAGGCGAAGCGTTGCTGAGCCTCGGCACAGCGATCACTGCGTATAAAGCGTACGTCACGAAAGAGACCGCCGACCTGGTGGCCGGAACCAAAGCCTTTACCGACGCGGTGAAAGCGGGCGATATCGAAAAAGCGAAATCCCTGTATGCGCCAACGCGTCAGCATTATGAGCGCATCGAGCCGATCGCTGAGCTGTTCTCTGACCTCGACGGCAGCATTGACGCCCGTGAAGACGATTATGAGCAGAAAGCTGCCGATCCGAAGTTCACCGGTTTCCACCGTCTAGAGAAAGCGCTGTTTGGCGACAACTCCACCAAGGGCATGGAAAAATACGCTGAACAGCTCAATACCGACGTGCTGGAACTGCAAAAACGCATCAGCGAGCTGGCGTTCCCGCCATCAAAAGTAGTGGGTGGCGCGGCGGGCCTGATTGAAGAAGTGGCCGCCAGCAAAATCAGCGGCGAAGAAGATCGCTACAGCCATACTGACCTGTGGGACTTCCAGGCCAACGTCGAAGGCGCGCAGAAAATTGTCGATCTGCTCCGTCCGCAGCTGCAAAAAGATAACAGCGCACTGCTGGCCAAAGTGGATGCAAACTTCAAAAAAGTGAACACCATTCTTGCGAAATACCGCACCAAAGACGGGTATGAAACCTACGACAAGCTGACCGATGCGGATCGTAATGCGCTGAAAGGACCGATCACCACGCTGGCAGAAGATCTGGCTCAGCTGCGCGGCGTGCTGGGTCTGGACTAAGCATCATGAATGAGAAAGAAGAGTACGGCGTCGCGGAACCTTCCCGGCGTCGATTGCTGAAAGGCGTGGGGGCGCTGGGTGGTGCGCTCGCGCTGGCAGGCGGCTGCCCGGTAGCGCATGCGGCAAAACCGCAGAGCGCGCCGGGCACGCTCTCCCCCAATGCGCGAATGGAAACGCAGCCGTTTTACGGCGAGCATCAGGGCGGAATTTTGACGCCGCAGCAGGCGGCCATGATGGTGGTCGCTTTTGACTCGCTGGCAAGCGACAAAGCGGATCTGGAACGTCTGTTCCGCGTGCTGACGAAACGTATCGCGTTTCTGACGGCAGGCGGCCCGGCGCCAGAAACGCCTAACCCGCGCATGCCGCCGATGGATTCAGGAATTCTGGGGCCATTTATTGCCCCGGATAATCTGACCGTAACGGTTTCGGTCGGCGACTCGCTGTTTGACGCGCGCTATGGTCTGGAGAAGCACAAGCCGAAAACGCTGCAGAAGATGACGCGTTTTCCTAATGATTCTCTGGATGCGGCGCTGTGTCATGGCGATCTGCTGATCCAGATCTGCGCCAACACCCAGGATACGGTGATCCACGCCCTGCGCGATATCATCAAGCACACGCCGGATTTACTCAGCGTGCGCTGGAAGCGTGAAGGATTTATCTCCGATCACGCGGCGCGAAGCCAGGGGAAAGAGACCCCGGTTAACCTGCTTGGTTTCAAAGATGGTACGGCGAATCCGGACAGCACTGACGCCGCACTGATGAAAAGCGTGGTGTGGACGACGGCGGACCAGGGCGAACCCGCATGGACCGTTGGTGGGAGCTATCAGGCGGTGCGGATTATCCAGTTCCACGTTGAGTTCTGGGATCGTACGCCGCTTAAAGAGCAGCAGACGATTTTCGGTCGGGATAAGCAAAGCGGTGCGCCGCTGGGCATGAAAAACGAGCATGACGTGCCGGATTACGCGCGCGATCCTGATGGCGATACCATTGCCCTGGACAGTCATATTCGTCTGGCCAACCCGCGTACGCCGGAAACCCAGTCGAGTCTGATGATGCGCCGTGGATACAGCTATTCTCTGGGCGTCACTAACTCCGGTCAGCTGGATATGGGGCTGCTGTTTGTCTGCTATCAGCACGATCTGGAAAAGGGCTTCTTAACCGTGCAGAAACGCTTAAACGGCGAAGCGCTGGAAGAGTACATAAAACCTATCGGCGGCGGCTATTTCTTTGCTCTGCCAGGCGTGCGCGGTGAAGGCGCGTATCTCGCCCAAGGCCTGATCGAAGCGTAAATTTATCCCCGTGATACTTCGCGGGGATATTATTTTTTCGTATGTCTATCTCTCTGTTATATTTCTGTAATATTCCTGTAAGAGACTCATCTTAGCTGCAGGAGTGGTCTTTAAGTTGCACTCAGGTAAAATAAATGTTGCATTTATGATAAATCCTGATGTAATTATTATAAGACGGCGGTAGTTCCCGGCAGTGATATCGAATCACTATGGAGATCGCGAATGGTTGGGTCCTGTATTGGACATAAGCAATACCACAACCGCACCACCCAGCGCGGAGGCTCTGACTCCGGCAGCGATTTCTTCACCACAAAATTCTCCTCCCCGATGCATAAACATGACTTTTCCGACATACAGAGCGGTGCGCATAGCCGTTCGGTTGTGTCATTCAAAAAGGCAAGCAATGGCTTAGAAGGAAGCCAACCCTCAGATGTTCGTTTGCATGATCGCACCGCGAATGGTGGTGCGTGTGATGAATTCCAACAACTCAAGGTGCTATCCATGGGAAGACAAAAAGCAGTGATCAAAGCTCGTCGTGAAGCAAAACGTGTGCTGAGACGGGATTCACGTAGCCATAAACAGCGTGAAGAAGAATCGGTCACCTCGCTTGTGCAGATGAGTGGCGTCGAAGCAATTGGCATGGCGCGGGACAGCCGCGATCATTCACCTATTGAAGCGCGTAATGAAGCTCAGGCGCACTACCTGAATGCTATCGAGAGTAAACAGCTGATCTTCGCCACCGGTGAAGCCGGATGCGGGAAAACCTGGATCAGTGCTGCTAAGGCGGCGGAGGCTCTGATTCATAAGGATGTGGACAGAATTATCGTCACCCGTCCGGTATTGCAGGCCGATGAAGATCTCGGCTTCTTGCCCGGCGACATCTCAGAAAAGTTTGCCCCGTATTTCCGACCCGTTTATGACGTGCTGGTGAAACGCCTGGGTGCCTCTTTTATGCAGTACTGCCTGCGACCAGAGATTGGTAAGGTGGAAATCGCGCCGTTCGCCTATATGCGCGGACGTACATTTGAAAATGCGGTCGTGATTCTTGACGAGGCTCAGAACGTGACTGCTGCGCAAATGAAAATGTTTTTAACGCGCCTCGGGGAAAATGTGACCGTTATCGTCAATGGCGATATCACCCAATGCGATTTACCGTCGGGCGTGAAGTCTGGCCTGAGCGACGCAATGTCACGTTTTGTTGAAGACGATATGGTCGGTGTGGTGCGTTTCACGAAAGACGACTGTGTGCGTTCGGCGCTTTGCCAGCACACGTTAAACGCCTATTACTGAGTGCGCCGTTGCTTTCAAGGCCCGGGAAACCGGGCTTTGTTTTTTCAGCAACGTGTTGTAGCAGACGTTATGTGATAAACATCAGACGAAAAAAAGCCCGCATTTTCATGCGGGCTCTTCTTTTAATATGGCGGTGAGAGAGGGGTTCGAACCCTCGATACGTTGCCGTATACACACTTTCCAGGCGTGCTCCTTCAGCCACTCGGACACCTCACCGTATTGTTCTGCTGCCTTACCGCGTAGGGGGCAACGGGGCGCTACTATAGGGAGTTGCGCTAAAACGGTCAAGCTTATTTTGTGTATGGACGGCTGTTCGGTTAAGCAATAATCACTCTCACGAATAGGTTAGCGTCAATGAAGGAGAATGTGAGCCAGGAGCGGGTAAAATGGCGTTTCGACAGACGAAAAAAAAGCCCGCATTTTCATGCGAGCTCTTCTTCAAATATGGCGGTGAGAGAGGGGTTCGAACCCTCGATACGTTGCCGTATACACACTTTCCAGGCGTGCTCCTTCAGCCACTCGGACACCTCACCGTATTGTCATCCCGATGCTGCTGGGACGGGCGCTAATGTAAGGAAAAGCCGAACTGCCGTCAATCAACTTTTTCAGTTATTTAGCATGTTGAGACAAACTTTAAGCAACATGATTCCTGAATGTGCTGAAAGCGTCTCTTTTATCAGCAACGCAGTTTCCAGATAAATTTGTTATGCTGGCAATCCAGTTGAAAATGCACATAAAACAGCGAAATAAAAGGCAGGAGTCATTATGGATATCATCTTTTATCACCCGACGTTTGATACCCCTTACTGGATTAACGCGCTGACGGCAGCTCTGCCTGGCGCACGCGTGCGTGAGTGGAAGCGCGGCGATAATGAACATGCCGATTACGCGTTAGTCTGGCATCCGCCAGTAGAGATGCTGCAGGGGCGAGATCTGAAAGCGGTGTTTGCCCTTGGGGCGGGTGTCGATTCGATTCTGAGTAAACTGAAAGCCCATCCGGAAATGCTGCCAGAACATATTCCATTGTTCCGGCTCGAAGATACCGGAATGGGTCAGCAGATGCAGGAATATGCCGTTAGCCAGGTGCTGCACTGGTTCCGCCGTTTTGATGATTACCAGGCGCTCAAGCTGAAATCTCAGTGGGAACCGCTGCCCGATTATCAGCGTGAAGATTTTACGGTCGGTATTTTGGGCGCAGGGGTTCTGGGTTCAAAGGTTGCCGAAGCGCTCGCGCCGTGGGGATTCCCGCTGCGTTGCTGGAGCCGCAGCCGCAAAACGTATCCCGGTGTACAAAGCTTCGCTGGGGGGGAAGAGCTCCCGGCATTTTTAAAGGGCACGCGTGTGCTGATTAACCTGCTGCCGAACACTGCAGAAACCGTGGGGATTATCAATAAAGGCCTGCTCAACCAGCTGGCGGATCAAAGCTATTTGATGAACCTGGCGCGCGGTGTTCATGTGGTAGAGCACGATCTCATTGACGCCCTGAATACGGGCAAGCTCAAAGGCGCCATGCTGGATGTGTACAGCTGTGAGCCGTTGCCGGTCGAAAGCCCGCTGTGGGCGCATCCGCGCGTGGCGATGACCCCGCATATCGCGGCGGTGACGCGTCCAGCAGAAGCCGTGGAGTATATTGCCCGTACCATCACTCATCTGGAACAGGGAAAAGCAGCCACCGGGCAGGTCAACAGACAGCTTGGCTACTGATTCAGGCATGAGTCAAACCCGGCGCTGGCCGGGTTTTTGCTAATATTCACCCCCCATTCCTGCTATCCTTTGGTAAAACATCAGAGGAGAGACCGATGTATCCCGTTGACCTGCATATGCACACCGTCGCCAGTACCCATGCTTACAGCACCCTCCATGACTACATCGCGCAAGCCCGGCTGAAAGGCATCAAGCTTTTCGCCATTACCGATCACGGTCCTGATATGGCTGATGCGCCGCACTATTGGCATTTTGTGAATATGCGTATCTGGCCACGTCTGGTCGATGGCGTCGGGATACTGCGTGGTATTGAGGCCAATATTAAAAATACGGACGGCGAAATCGACTGTACCGGCCCAATGCTCACTTCTCTGGACATGATTATCGCCGGTTTTCATGAGCCGGTGTTCCCGCCGCAGGATAAGGACACCCACACTCAGGCAATGATTGCGACGATTGCCAGCGGCAACGTGCACATTATCAGCCATCCCGGCAATCCTAAATTCCCTATCGATATTCAGGCCGTGGCGCAAGCGGCGGCCAAACACCGTGTGGCGCTGGAAATCAACAACTCTTCCTTTATTCACTCCCGAATCGGCAGTGAAGCGAACTGTCGTGCCGTCGCGGCGGCTGTGCGTGATGCAGGCGGAATGGTTGCGCTGGGTTCTGATTCTCACACGGCGTTTACATTGGGTGAGTTTACCGAGTGTCGGAAAGTGCTTGATGAGGTGGGGTTCCCGGAAGAGAGAATTCTTAACGTCACGCCGCGTCGTATGCTCGATTTCCTTGAGTCGCGCGGCATGCCTCATATCCCTGAATTTGCAGATCTTTAATAGTGTAATGGAAAATTAAATGAACGAGTTTTCAATCCTTTGCCGCGTACTGGGCACCTTGTATTACCGTCAGCCGCAGGATCCGCTGCTGGTGCCGCTGTTTACGCTGATTCGCGAAGGCAAGCTCGCGGAAAACTGGCCCCTGGAGCAGGACGAGCAACTGCAACGTCTGCAAAAAAGCTGCGATATGCAGCAGATTGCGGCGGACTACAACGCCCTGTTTGTCGGCGAAGAGTGCCGTGTATCGCCGTATCGTTCGGCATGGGAAGAGGGCGCAACGGAAGCTGAAGTGCGCGCGTTTCTTTCCGAGCGTGGAATGCCGCTGACGGATGCCCCTGCCGATCACATTGGCACCCTGTTGTTGGCCGCGTCCTGGATTGAAGATCATGCCGGGGAAGATGAAAGCGAAGCACTCGAAACGCTGTTTGCCGATTATCTGTTGCCGTGGTGCGGCGCTTTCCTCGGGAAAATCGAAGCGCATGCCACGTCCCCTTTCTGGCGGACATTGGCCCCATTAACCCGCGATGCCGTGTCGGCCATGTGGGATGAATTACAGGAATAACACTAAGAGTGATTTAAATCACATTTTAAATGCAACAATGTATTCTGGTTTGCATAAAATGTGCTCATGATCTCATTTCATGGCCGCGTATCTGATAAGATGCGCGCCATGAACATACTCCTTTCTATCGCAATCACGACAGGCATTCTCTCCGGATTGTGGGGATGGGTGGCTGTGTCTCTTGGTTTACTCAGCTGGGCGGGATTCCTGGGCTGTACGGCCTATTTCGCATGCCCACAGGGCGGGCTTAAAGGACTGTTCATCTCAGGATGTACCATGATGAGCGGCGTGGTGTGGGCGTTAATTATCATGAAGGGCAGTGCGCTGGCACCGCATCTTGAGATCGTGGGCTATATGATGACGGGCGTGGTGGCTTTTTTAATGTGCATCCAGGCGAAGCATCTGTTGCTGTCATTTGTTCCTGGAACCTTTATTGGTGCATGCGCGACGTTTGCCGGTCAGGGCGACTGGAAAATGATCGTCCCGTCTTTGCTACTGGGCCTGGTGTTTGGTTACGCCATGAAAAACAGCGGACTGTGGCTGGCTGCGCGACGGGAAAGGGCGCAAAACGTTACCGTATTAAGCAAATAAAAAAGCGAGACCCATGGGTCTCGCTTTTTTATTTGCACTTCTGAATCAGGATTCAGGAGGCACAGACATTTCGCGGTATTTCACCAGAATGTCATTTTTCACTTCATTTTTATTCTGCAGGTCCCACAAGCCGCGATCGATACCGTCATTAATCAGGAAGATAACCCCTGTTTCGATGGCTGACATCAGGCACATCATGACCGGTTCGTTCGAGGTGTAGCCGATTTCACCTTCCAGCAGACGCTGATAGTCGATGAAGCGGAACACACCGGCCTGAACCTCATACGAAAGAATCGTTTTGCTGGTCGTCACCGATGAAAGCACCTCACCTGTGCTCACGTTGACCACTCGCAGGTTGACGGCAATCTGGTCGAGCTGGTATTGCGTGTCAGCCCCGATACCAAAATAACGTGCCCCGACACCGCCCGATTTCACATTACTTTCATAACCGATAATTGACCCTTCAACCATCACGTTGGCCGCTACGAGCGATTGCAACGGCACGCGGTTGTTCATGCCTACGGTACCATTCTCCTGAGCTGCGCGAATGATTTTGCGTTCATTCAGCAGGTTTTGCAGCCCCTGACGTTCCAGCGGAATAAACCAGCGTGAATCCTTGAGCGCTGTCACCAGCATCGCGGTGGCACTTTGCGGTACTGCGGTCGAGAAGTTACTTGCCGGATACGGTTTAAACTGACCGGTTTCATCCTGAATGTTATATACCGAGACAAAGATCTTGCCTGTCGGCATTGGGAGATGCGTTAAATCACGATAACTTTGGGCCCGAGGCATTAATGTTGGTTTCGCGGCTTCTTTGGGCGGAGCAGTTAAACAACCGCTCAATAAGCACACTGCAACAAGAATCAGAAAGCGCTGCATGAGTATTGTCCTTATTTCGAGGTTGTTTAAAAGTCAGCTGAATTATTGGCCAGACCGGAAACCTGGATCGTGGATGTTTTACCCGTTTTCCGGTCGGTGACATTCAACTGCAGTTGCCCATCTTTATTAGCAATATCGACGATAAAATCATTGGTCACCATACGACCTGGTTTACCGGTATTAATATTCGTTAATAAGCCGCCTAATATTTGCGACTGAATAGCCTGAGTAAAGTTATCCAGTGCAGAAGGCGTTTCGATGCCGAAATCGTCTTTGTAACTGGGGTCTTTATATGAGTTTTGAGCCTGGGCTTCATTCAGTAAGAATGCCCCATTATTCGGATTGCCGCCAAAGTTAGGGTTGCGGAACTGGAAAGTCATATTTCCGGCCCAGCTCAGTGGAGCAATCAGCATTAATGAAATCACTGTGTGTGCGAGACGCATTACAGCCTCCGGATATTATTCGTCGTCAGAATTCATCTTTTGCTAAATCGCCAGTGCTCAGGAGAGCCTTGTCGATTTGCAGGCGATTTACCGCATCTTCGGTCTGTGCCAGTGCAAAACTTACGTTTTGATCAAAGTCTCGTTTCGTCGGGAATAAGAATGTCTGGTAAATAACGTCCTGATTAATCGTTATTGTGATCCAGCTTCCCCATCGAGCACTGGGACGCTCATTGATTGTTAAGTTGCCTGGATAATCACTTTCCCATTTGTCGCTAAATGCCCGGTAAAAATCGTGGCCGATAGATGAGACAGTGTGGTCAGTTAACAATCCGGGAACTTCCACTTCAACAGCGTGAAGGTTCCCGGCAGCAAGCAGAAAACCCGCTGCCGCTATCCAACTCAACGTGCGTTTCATGTTATTAACGCCTGAGATTATCGTTTGCCCATGAAACAGCCTGAGTCCTGTTTTTAACAGCTATCTTCTTGAAAAGATTATAGAGATGTGTCTTAACGGTATTTTCGCTGATAAATAAAGAACGGGCGATTTCAATATTTGAAGAACCGATGCGTAATTTATTCAGGATCTCTTTTTCACGGTGCGTCAGCAGCGCGGATTCTGAACTGTTATAGCGATAATTTCCGGAGTGAGTGATGAGATAGCTAGCAAGCTTTTGGGAAAAGTAACACTCTCCGCGCAAAATACCTTGCAGCCCTTCTACCACACGCGTCTCGTCTTCTGTGACATAAAAGACGCCATTAATATGCGGCCAGCTTTCAATATCCCGGAAAGGATATTCGTCAGGAGTGTTCAATAATAGCGAACGGATATTATTGTTTTTCCTGCTTAAGTTATCTTGCCAGTAATGAATAAGCTTTTTATCGGCTTCCATCATGTCGAAAAGAATGATGCTGCCAGGAACAATATCATCGAAAGAACGTTGAATATTATGCAGTTTCCCATTCAAGCAAAGAGATTGCTTCAAATGCTGTAATAAGGCTGTCGCTTGCAAGGACGGCTTAGTGATCAACAGTAATGTATGACCTTGTAAACTATGGACTTCATTAAACATGATGAAACCCCACTTTTTTTATAACACCTGGCAGCCGTCCCCCTGAAATATACAAGGGGACACCAGAGGTACTGACAGATGTAGGACTGCTGTGTGTAGAATCTGAACATAACCTCTAGAGAGAGGTAAATATTAAAAAATACTTCGTACTGCTGATTTCAATCTAGCTATTACGATTTTTAAATCAAGTGTTAATGGTATAACAGAATGTAAAAATCAATATTAAATTGTTAATTTAAGGCCGTGGAATTGTTTAGTTATGATAAAAAAGTTGTACATAATAATTCTTCTGCACACATTTTAAAAATCATACAAATAATTATATGCAATTGATTTATAAGCATAATAATTATTAATGTTACTGCTGTTTCAGGTATGAGTTCGTCGTGATGTCTACGACTTCCTTTGTGATCGGAATGCTCTTAAGAAATCGAGTGAGTTGTGACGAGTGAGTCATGTTACCCCTCTCATATGCGCAGTGACATTGATGAAGTTGAGAGGGGAAGCAGCCTGGCAGGGCACGCCAGTATTCTGTCAAAATATTTATCAAAAATACTAAGTCCCGCTGGTAACAGCATATTTCAGCATTAATTAATACTTTGAGGTGACTCTTTAAATAAAAATAAGTCGCGCGGGTGAGATATTTAAATTGTTTCGGTGGACATACTCTTCATCGTAACGCGGCGTTAACAAAAAACGAATCGCGTTAACACCGAGATGTTTATTTAGCCAGGTCCAGGTGACAACATGAAAAACAGAACGTTATTTATGATGTTTACATTACTGGGTGCGCCTGGGTTATCAATCGCGGCAGGTTCGGATTTGGCAAATTCGGAATACAACTTCGCGGTTAATGAATTAAGTAAGTCTTCATATAATCAGGCAGCCATTATTGGTCAACAAGGCGTGAGTAATAACGCAGAAGTTCGTCAGGGCGGTTCAAAATTACTGTCCGTTGTTTCTCAGGAAGGTGGAAGCAATAGAGCGAAAGTTGATCAATCAGGGACTTACAACCTTGCTTATATTGATCAGTCCGGCAACGGGAACGATGCAAGTATTCAGCAGGGTGCTTTTGGTAATACCGCGATGACTATTCAGAAAGGTTCGGGTAACAGAGCGAGTATTACGCAGTATGGTACGCAAAAAACAGCAGTTGTTGTTCAGAGACAGTCGCAAATGGCTATTCGCGTTATCCAACGCTAACTATTTCGACGACTTAAATCAATCCGATGGGGGTTTACCATGAAACTTTTCAAAGTGGCAGCAATCGCAGCAATCGTAGTTTCTGGCAGTGCTCTGGCTGGTTCAATTCCACAATACGGCCACGGTGGTGGTTGGGGTGGCGGTAATAGCGGTCCTAACTCCACACTGAGTATTTACCAGTCCGGTGGCGGTAACTCAGCTGTTGCTCTGCAATCTAATGCAAAAGATTCTGAACTGTCTATTTCTCAGCACGGTGGCGGTAACGGTGCTGATGTTGGTCAAGGTTCTGATGACAGCTCTATCGAACTGGTGCAGAACGGCTTTGGTAACAGCGCAACCCTCGATCAGTGGAATGGTAAAGATTCTACTATGACTGTTAAACAGTTCGGCGGCGGCAACGGCGCAGCAGTAGACCAGACCGCATCTGGCTCAACTGTGTCTGTTACTCAGGTTGGTTTCGGCAACAACGCAACTGCGCATCAGTACTAATACGCACTCTGTGCTACAAAAAAACAGGGCATAGGCCCTGTTTTTTTTCGGGAGTTTATCATGCATACCCTTCTGCTCCTCGCTGCGCTCTCCAGCCAAATTACCTTTAAAACGACACAAAATGGGGACATGACGACCATTATTCCCCAGGTGACGTTATCCGAGCCTTGTGTGTGCCAGGTTCAAATCACCTCTTCCCGGCAAGGGGGGGGCGGGCAAAGTACCTCTAGTCAGCGGAATACGCTTTCTCTTCCTGCGAATCAGGCCATTGATTTGTCCAGGCTCAGTTTGAATATTAGCCCTAAAGATTCTGTGAAAATTGTCGTTACTGTTACCGATGGGAAATCACTTCATTTATCGCAACAGTGGCCGACTTCTGAATGAAACATTCACTAAATCAATACATTGTATAATTTGGCGGTTCCCAATGAATCTCTCTATGCTCTAGATAAGGAATGCACGACACCCTCAAGGATGATTTCTCATTGAGGAACCAATCCATGGTCGCGTTCAGTATAAAAATGATGTTAGGTGTGGGGATGATGCTTTCATCTGCTCTGATACCGGCTTTTTCGGCAACGATTGTTAACGGCGGTGTTATTCATTTCCGTGGGATGATTGTCGAGGATCCGTGTGAAATCACACCGCAAAAGCAGCAGTTTGCGCTTTCCTGTCCTAAAGACGGGAAGATGCAAACGACTCAGGTCAGCTATCAGGATGCCGTTAGCGGTCGCAACGTCAATCCAGATATCGCCAGGGTCAGCATGAAATACATCAATCCAGAAAAGTCATTGGCCATTGTGCAAATAGACTATCGCTAAGCCAAAGCCCTCCGCCCGGTGGCGGGGGGCTTTTCTGATCAAATCCTTCTTTGCCACATTCCCCTGCTATACACTTACTAAAATACAGGTAGTAGAGGAATGTATATGAAGCCGCAAATAGACGTTGTTGTTGGGGATATCACGACGATGGAGGTTGACGTTATCGTCAATGCAGCCAAACCGTCGTTAATGGGCGGCGGAGGGGTTGACGGAGCCATTCATCGTGCGGCCGGACCACAACTGCTGGAAGCCTGCAAAACGGTGTGCCAGCAGCAGGGCGAATGTGCCCCTGGACATGCGGTGATTACAATCGCAGGCGATCTTCCGGCGAAAGCGGTGATTCATGCGGTTGGCCCTGTCTGGCAGGGGGGAGATCATCATGAAGCGAGGACGCTAAAGGATGCTTATCTTAACTGTTTGCGTCTGGCTGCCGCGAATGGGTATCAAACTTTGGCGTTCCCCGCCATTAGCACGGGCGTTTACGGATATCCCAAAGCAGCGGCTGCGGAAATAGCGGTAGAGACAGTTTCAGAATTCCTCACCCGCAAGCCTCTGCCGGAGCGGGTATACTTTGTCTGTTATGATGAAGAAAATGCCCAGCTTTACCAGCAACTCCTTATCCAACGAGGACTTATCCCTGACGCATAAAACGCGGCTCGGGCGTGCTATTGCGCCTGTTAGCGCAGAACATCCAGGGTTATGCGGTCTTCTCCCCCTGGACGATAGCCTGGACGCGTTTGCGTGCCGATATCGGCTGGCGGAAATGGCGGAAAAAACGTTAGATGTGCAGTATTACATCTGGGAAGACGACATGTCCGGGCGGCTGTTGTTTTCCGTTTTGCTGTCGGCGGCGACGCGCGGGGTGCGCGTCCGGCTTCTGCTCGACGATAACAATACCCAGGGGCTGGATGCCATTTTACGTCTGCTCGATTCGCATCAAAATATTGATGTACGGCTATTCAATCCCTTCTCCTTTAGAACGCTACGCGCGCTGGGGTATCTCACCGACTTCGCGCGTCTCAACCGCCGTATGCACAACAAAAGTTTCACTGTCGATGGTGAAGTTACCCTGATTGGCGGTCGCAATGTCGGCGATGCGTACTTTGGGGCAGGGGACGCGCCGCTCTTTTCCGATCTGGATGTGATGGCGGTGGGGCCGGTTGTGGCGGATGTGGCTGATGACTTTGAACGTTACTGGAGCAGCGCCTGCGTATCCACTCTAAAGCAGGTTCTGGAACTGTCGGAAGCGGAGATCGAAGCGCGGATCCAGCCACCGGATGAATGGTATCAGAGCGAGATAACCCAACGTTATTTGAATAAGTTGGAATCCAGCCAGTTCATTACCCAGCTTGAGGCGCGTGAATTGCCGCTGATTTGGGCGAAAACCCGCTTGCTCAGCGACGATCCGCGTAAAGGGCTGGGACGGGCAAAACGTCATTCCCTACTGCCGCAGCGTTTACTGGACGTGATGGGCTCTCCGGTCGAACAAATTGATATTATTTCTTCTTATTTTGTCCCCACTCGGGCAGGCGTTGCGCTGCTGCTGCAAATGGTGCGTAAAGGCGTCAAGGTCGCGATTCTGACGAATTCGCTGGCGGCTAACGACGTCGCCGTGGTCCATGCGGGTTATGCGCGCTGGCGTAAAAAACTGCTGAGACACGGTATTGAGTTGTATGAACTTAAGCCGACGCAGGATTTCGTGCCGGGATTACACGATCGTGGCTTGACGGGGAATTCCGGTTCCAGTCTCCATGCCAAAACGTTCAGTATTGATGGCCAAAAAGTGTTTATCGGTTCGCTGAATTTTGACCCGCGATCAACCATGCTCAATACCGAAATGGGATTTGTGATAGAAAGCGAAACGCTGGCGCAAATTATCCATCGACGTTTTCTGAAGACCCGGATGCAGGAGGCCTGGCAAATTCGGCTCGATAACACGGGGCGTTTGAACTGGATCGAGCACAAAGACGGGAAAGACATTGTGTTAACGAAAGAGCCCTCAACCCGCTTCTGGCAACGCGTTTTGGTGCGTCTGGCCTGGTGGCTACCCGTGGAGTGGCTTCTGTAAGCGCGCCGGAGACCCGGCGCACAAAAAATTACTGCGCTGCGTTGAGGCTTTCCGCTTTGTTCTGCGGTTTGCCTGAAAACAGGAAACGCAGCAGCGGGATCCGCAGATGAATTTCATACAGCACAATGGCGATACCCACCACAAATACCAGTCCGGTGAAGAATCCCAGCGTGTTTGAGGCGATATGCGGCGTGATGTATGCACCAAAAAAGAGCGTCAGGGGATGATGAACCACATAGATAAACAGGGAAGCGTTGACAAAATAGGTCACACGTTTCGATTTAAAATTCAGCAGACGATGCCCCAGCGCAAACACCACGTTTACCATCCATAGCCCCAGCAACATCGTAATCACGCTTTCAGTTTCATACATCCACGCATCGCCGCTGCCGTATTTTTGATTCAGCAAATAGGCGGCGAAAGCCAGCGCAGACCCAACTGCGCACCACGGTGATGGGGTGATGAACAAGGCCTTTAGCTTCGGCGAAATAAAGGTCAGCGCGCCCAGCATAAAGAATGGAATGTAAAACAGGGTTTGCATCACCACAAAATTAAACAGTCCGTCGCTAAGAATAGGCGGATAAACCATAAACAGCGTGCGGCGTAACACGCCGTAAACAATCCCAAGCAGCAGGAAGATAACGGAAAGCTTGGTAAAGGAGAGGGTCGCGAATTGATCTTCCGTGTGACGGCTTAACCGACGGCGCAAGCGGCTGAATATCCACAGGCTCACCGTCGTCATGACCACCAGAACTAACAAGAACCAGAGATGAGAAATCAGCTCCCAGACCAGGGTGTTATATTTTTCATAAAAGGTCAGGTTCTGCCAGTTGTCCGCTTTGCCTTTGACATACTGCAGCATGATAAACTGAGGCAGCGTCAGCAGTGGAATAGCGGTGAGCATGGGGATACCGACGCGCTCGACGCGCACTTTCCACCAGCGTTTCAGCGGATAACGCAGAAACAGCATGTAGGAAAAATAGCCCGATATCACGAAGAACACCTGCATGCGGAATGAGTGTATAAAATCGTTAAACAGTGTCAGCCACCATGAGGGCTCTATACTGTTTACATGCCAGGTGTGGCTTGAGTATATCAGTGAGATGTGGAACGGGATCCCCAAAAGCATTAACCATGCCCGGATGGAGTCGAGGAAGTATTCACGTTGAGTGGGTGCAGTGATCATATAACGTTGCGCATTCTCAGACTTTTCGCCTTATCCATAAGACTAATAGTGGTTACATTCGAAGCCAACCCTACACCAAGACCGACACCCTGTCTCCAGGATAAGCACGCAAAGTAGAACGAGGGTCTTCTACTTGCTTAATCCCTGAGCCGGTGCGCTGAACAAAGCGGTGATAATGTTGTCGGATTGCCTGAATTTCCAGTAAAATGGATCGGATCGAATTAAGCACACAAAGGGGGAAGTGCTTACTTATTATGAAACATAAATCAAAAATGATGAAAATGCGTTGGTTGGGTGCGGCAGTGTTGTTGTCCCTGTATACCTCGTCAGCATGGTCTTTTTCCATCGACGACGTCGCAAAACAGGCTAAATCGATAGCTGATAAAGGCTACGAAGCGCCGAAAAGTAACCTGCCCTCCGTTTTCCGCGACATGAAATACGCGGACTATCAGCAGATCCAGTTTAATCACGATAAAGCGTACTGGAACAATATAAAAACCCCGTTCAAGCTTGAATTTTATCACCAGGGTATGTACTTCGACACGCCGGTTGCCATCAATGAAGTGACGGCAACGGCGGTACGCAAAATCAAATACAGCCCCGACTATTTTAATTTTGGCGATGTGAAGCACGATAAAGACACCGTGAAAGACCTGGGTTTTGCAGGCTTCAAAGTGCTTTATCCAATCAATAGCAAAGATAAAAACGACGAAATCGTCAGCATGCTGGGTGCCAGCTATTTCCGTGTGATCGGTTCCGGCCAGGTTTACGGCCTGTCTGCGCGCGGTCTGGCGATTGACACAGCTCTGCCGTCTGGCGAAGAGTTCCCGCGTTTCCGCGAGTTCTGGATTGAACGTCCAAAACCCACTGATAAACGTCTGACTATCTATGCACTGCTCGATTCCCCGCGTGCGACGGGCGCTTACCGCTTTGTCATTATGCCGGGCCGTGACTCCGTTATTGACGTGCAGTCGAAAGTCTATCTGCGCGACAAAGTGGGTAAACTGGGTGTTGCACCATTAACCAGCATGTTCCTGTTTGGGCCAAATCAGCCTTCTCCGGCGACGAATTTCCGCCCAGAACTGCATGACTCAAATGGCCTTTCTATTCTTGCTGGCAACAATGAATGGATTTGGCGTCCGCTGAATAACCCGAAACACCTGGCGGTCAGCAGCTTTGCAATGGAAAACCCGCAGGGCTTTGGTTTACTCCAGCGTGGCCGACAGTTCTCCCGTTTTGAAGATCTCGACGATCGTTACGATCTGCGTCCAAGCGCGTGGGTCACCCCGAAAGGTGACTGGGGTAAAGGAAAAGTCGAGCTGGTTGAAATTCCAACCAACGACGAAACCAACGACAATATCGTCGCTTACTGGACTCCGGATCAGCTTCCTGAGGCTGGCAAAGAGATGAACTTCAACTACACCATCACCTTTAGCCGCGATGAAGATAAATTGCATGCGCCTGACAATGCGTATGTGATGCAGACGCGCCGCTCTACGGGTGACGTGAAGCAGTCAAATCTTATTCGTCAACCTGATGGTACCGTCGCGTTTGTGGTGGACTTCACGGGTCAGGACATGAAAAAACTGGCACCGGATACCCCTGTGACGGCGCAAACCAGTATTGGTGATAATGGCGAGATCGCTGAGAGCTCCGTGCGTTATAACCCAGTAACAAAAGGGTGGCGCTTAACCCTGCGCGTGAAAGTGAAAGATCCAAAACAGACCACTGAAATGCGTGCTGCGCTGGTCAATGCCGATCAGCCGCTAAGCGAAACCTGGAGCTATCAGTTACCTGCTAATGAATAATACAACTGAATACATTGATGCCCTGCCGCTGACGGACATTGAGAAAGCGGCACTGCCCAAGAGCGACATCCGCGCGGTTCACACCGCGCTGGATGGCGAACATCATCCGTTTTCTCGTGATGATGATACGCCGCTGGGTTCAGTCAAAGCGCGTCTGGAGCAGGCATGGCCGGACTCGCTGGCAGAAGGCCAACTGATCAAAGACGACGAAGGACGCACGCAGCTTCAGGCTATGCCAAAAGCCACGCGTTCTTCTATGTTCCCGGATCCATGGCGCACCAACCCGGTCGGTCGCTTTTGGGATCGCCTGCGCGGTCGTGAAGTCGCGCCGCGCTATCTGTCACGTTTGACCAAAGAACAGCAGGCTTCAGAGCAGAAATGGCGTACCGTCGGGACTATCCGCCGCTATACCCTGCTGTTGCTGACGCTGGCGCAGACCGTCGTCGCAACGTGGTACATGAAGACCATCCTGCCTTATCAAGGCTGGGCGCTGATCAATCCTGCCGATATGTTCGGGCAGGATCTGTGGGTGTCGTTCATGCAGCTGCTGCCGTACATTCTGCAAAGTGGAATATTGCTGCTGTTCGCCGTTCTGTTCTGTTGGGTTTCAGCCGGTTTCTGGACAGCGCTAATGGGCTTCCTGCAGCTGCTGATGGGGCGTGATAAATACAGTATTTCTGCGTCAACGGTGGGGGATGAAGCCTTAAATCCCGAGCACCGCACTGCGCTGATTATGCCGATTTGTAACGAAGACGTTGACCGGGTGTTTGCGGGATTGCGTGCGACCTGGGAGTCTGTAAAGGCGACAGGTAACGCTGCGCATTTCGACGTTTACATCCTGAGCGACAGCTACAACCCCGATATCTGCGTTGCCGAGCAAAAAGCGTGGATGGAGCTTATCGCGGAAGTGCAGGGCGAAGGACAGATTTTCTATCGTCGTCGCCGTCGCCGTGTGAAGCGCAAAAGCGGCAACATTGATGACTTCTGCCGTCGCTGGGGCAATCAGTACAGCTATATGGTCGTGCTGGATGCTGACTCCGTGATGACGGGTGACTGTCTGACGGGTCTGGTGCGTCTGATGGAAGCGAACCCGAACGCCGGGATCATCCAGTCGTCGCCAAAAGCATCGGGTATGGACACGCTGTATGCGCGTTGTCAGCAGTTTGCGACGCGCGTGTATGGTCCGCTGTTTACCGCTGGTTTGCACTTCTGGCAGTTGGGTGAGTCTCACTACTGGGGTCACAACGCGATTATCCGCGTTCAGCCGTTCATCGAACACTGTGCGCTCGCGCCGCTGCCAGGTGAAGGCTCATTCGCGGGGTCTATCCTGTCGCACGATTTCGTCGAAGCAGCGCTGATGCGCCGTGCGGGTTGGGGCGTGTGGATTGCTTACGATCTGCCGGGTTCTTATGAAGAGCTGCCGCCAAACTTGCTCGACGAGTTGAAACGCGACCGTCGCTGGTGTCACGGCAACCTGATGAACTTCCGTCTGTTCCTCGTGAAAGGGATGCACCCGGTTCACCGTGCGGTATTCCTGACGGGCGTGATGTCCTATCTGTCTGCGCCGCTGTGGTTTATGTTCCTGGCTTTATCGACCGCTTTACAGGTCGTGCATGCCTTGACGGAACCGCAATACTTCCTGCAACCGCGCCAGCTGTTCCCAGTGTGGCCGCAGTGGCGCCCGGAGCTGGCGATTGCCCTGTTTGCGTCAACGATGATCTTACTGTTCCTGCCGAAACTGCTCAGCATCATTCTCATCTGGTGCAAAGGGTCGAAAGAGTACGGTGGGTTCTGCCGCGTGACGCTTTCGCTGCTGCTCGAAGTCCTGTTCTCAGTGCTGCTGGCGCCGGTGCGCATGCTGTTCCACACCGTATTTGTGGTCAGCGCGTTCCTGGGTTGGGAAGTCGTATGGAATTCGCCGCAGCGTGATGATGACTCCACGCCGTGGAGCGAAGCGTTTATGCGTCATGGCTCGCAGATGTTGCTCGGTCTGGTGTGGGCAGCAGGGATGGCGTGGCTGGATTTACGCTTCCTGTTCTGGCTGGCGCCAATCGTGTTCTCACTGATTCTGTCGCCGTTTGTCTCCGTGATCTCCAGTCGTTCGACAATGGGATTACGCACCAAACGCTGGAAGCTGTTCTTGATTCCAGAAGAGTATTCGCCGCCGCAGGTGCTGGTCGATACCGACAGATATCTGGTGCTGAACCGCAGTCGTTCGCTGGATGATGGCTTTATTCACGCCGTGTTTAATCCATCGTTTAACGCACTCGCGACAGCAATGGCAACCGCGCGCCACCGTGCAAGCCAGGTACTGGAGATCGCCCGCGATCGCCACGTTGAACAAGCGCTGAACGAAACGCCGGAAAAACTGAACCGCGATCGTCGTCTGGTGCTCTTGAGCGATCCGATCACCATGGCGCGCTTGCATTACCGCGTATGGGCATCCCCTGAGAGATACTCGTCCTGGGTGAATTACTACTCGACGATAAAGCTCAATCCCCGTGCGATAAAGGCAAAGGCGAAGTAAGCCAGGCAAAATAAAAATACCGGCCACGGCCGGTATTTTTTTATATGAGGTGTCGATGAGAATAGTCATTGTGGTCATGATGTCGCTGCTGCTCAGCGGGTGCGGCAGTATTATTAGCCGAACGATCCCCGGTCAGGGCCACGGAAATCAATACTATCCCGGTGTGAAATGGGATGTACGCGATTCTGCATGGCGTTATTTGACGGTTCTCGATTTACCCTTTTCGCTGGTGTTTGACACGCTATTACTGCCCATCGATGCGCAGCACGGACCTTATGAGTAACGGCTGATTACCGCTCGTCCCACTCATCCGCAGCGGTTTGCCCCTCTTCAGTATCCAGCGGCGGTTCAAGCTGGAACTCGCCCTCATCCCACTCATGAAGGGTGTTTTCTTCAAGCCATTCCTGACGCAACTCGATCTCATCAAAATCATTGTCGAAAACGGCCTGTGCCGCTTCACCACTCAGCACCGGCAAACATTCACCGTCGCTTCCCTCATTAGCGAAAAACTCTACCTGCCACATGATATCCCCATCCTGAAGCACATACTTCTGAATGTTGAGTTGTTGCACATCGGCATCTTCAGCCTCAATACCAGGGTTGTTCGCAAGGAACTCTTCGCGAGCGGCATCAATAGCTTCTTCCAGCGTGGCGTACATAGTCATCGGTGTCTCCCTGTGATTCTCAATGGCTTTCAGGGAAAGAATAGCTGATTCTCTGGTTTTGCAAGTATGAATGCGCCAATAAGTTGTCACGCGGATGTCTTATTCCGACTAGACCTGGCGCAATGGGTAAGTTTCAGGCTAATCGTGTGCAAAATGTAGGCGGTGTAAAGCCGAAAAGTCGATGCGGTCCGAAGACCGCATAACTCAGTAGCGAGAAGGCATCCCTTCGGGACGGGTTTTGAAGCGGCGATGCAACCACATGTATTGCTCTGGGGCGAGCATAATACATTTCTCAATGACGCTGTTCATCCACCTGGCGGTTGTTTCCGCATCGTCGACCGGCGGCGAATACTCAGGCTCAATCATGATCAGCTCATAGCCTTTCCCGTCAGGTTTTCGCCGTGGGACGAAAGGAACCACCGCCGCGTTCGACATCTTCGCCAGCATCCAGGTTCCTGTTGTGGTGGCGGCCTCTTCGACGGCAAAAAACGGAACAAAAACGCTGGAGCGGCGACCGTAGTCGTGATCGGGCGCGTACCAAAGCACTTCACCCTTTTTCAGCGCTCTGATCATGCCTTTTAGATCTTTACGGTCGATCATCTGCTTGTTGGAGCGCATACGGCCCCATGTTTGCAGCAGGTCTATCACCGGGTTGTCATTTGGGCGGTAAACACCGATACCCGGAGCCTGCATTCCAAACATGCGCGCGCCGATTTCAAGCGTCAGAAAGTGGATGCCAATCAGCAACACGCCCGTTTTTTGTGCCTGTAGCTGATGTACCGGTTCCATGCCGGTCCCCGCGACGTCGAACCAGCGCGCCATGCGTTTATCTGACCAGAACCAGGCCATTCCCGTTTCTATCAGGCCCATTCCCACGGATTCGAAATTTTTTGTGATCAATGCCTGGCGCTCATGCTCGCTCATATCCGGAAAGCATAGTTCCAGATTGCGATGCGTGATTCTGACGCGACGCTTCATAAAACGCTGGGCGAGGCGACCCAGGCCGCATCCTAAACGGTAAAGCAGCGGGTAGGGCAGTTGAATCAGTAACCAGAGAAGACCGACGCAGAACCAGGTTAACCAATATCGAGGATGGAGCAGTGCCGCAGAAAATTTAGGTAAGTGGGTCATATCACTCCTGTTTTAAATCGTCCTTTGACCATTATTCTCGCATTTTTTAAATACATTACCAAAACGAATGGCCCAAATTGGGTGCATAAGCAGCAAATGTTGCTGCTTTATAATTTGAATAAGAGAAATGTAGCGCAAAATGTGGGGATGTAAATTCGCATTGTTTGCTATATGATGCCGCCGATTTTCATTTCTTAACGATTGCAGGAACCGTACACCATGCCAGTGTTACACAACCGCATTTCGAATGAGACGTTAAAAGCACGTATGCTGGCTGAAACTGAGCCACGTATAACGATCTCGTTCTATAAGTATTTTTTCATCGCTGAGCCTCAGGAAACCCGTGATGCGCTCTACAAAGCCTTTGAGACGCTGAATGTATTTGGGCGTGTTTATCTCGCTCATGAGGGCATCAACGCGCAGATCAGCGTGCCAGAAAGCAAAGTCAGTGCTTTCCGCGATTTTCTCTACAGTTTTGATCCGGCACTGAACAACGTGCGCCTTAACATCGCGCTTGATGATGATGGCAAATCGTTCTGGGTACTGCGCATGAAAGTGCGTGAGCGTATCGTGGCTGACGGAATTGACGATCCGACATTTAATGCCAGCGACGTGGGCGAGTATCTTAAAGCGGCAGAAGTGAACGCCATGCTGGACGACCCTGACGCCGTCTTTATCGATATGCGCAATCACTATGAATACGAAGTGGGCCATTTCGAAAACGCGCTGGAAATCCCGGCTGATACGTTCCGTGAACAGTTGCCGAAAGCCGTCGAGATGATGCAGGAACATAAGGATAAAAAAATCATTATGTACTGCACCGGCGGGATCCGCTGTGAAAAAGCCAGTGCCTGGATGAAACACAGTGGTTTCAATAAAGTCTGGCATATCGAAGGCGGGATTATCGAGTATGCCCGCCGTGCGCGTGAGCAGGGTCTACCGGTACGCTTTATCGGTAAGAATTTTGTTTTCGATGAGCGTATGGGCGAGCGTATTTCTGAGGATGTTATCGCGCATTGCCACCAGTGCGGAACGCCGTGTGACACCCACACCAACTGCAAAAACGATGGCTGTCACCTGCTGTTTATTCAGTGCCCGACGTGTGCTGAAAAGTTCAGGGGTTGTTGCAGCGAGCTGTGCAGCGAGGAAAGTGTGTTGCCTGAAGAGGAGCAACGCCGTCGTCGTGCCGGGCGCGAAAACGGGAATAAGATCTTCAATAAATCGCGCGGACGATTGAACACTAAACTCGGTATTCCGGATCCGGAATAATGCGTTAATATCCCGGTCGCAGCGCGCGACCGGGATTTTTTACTATGATTTTTGCTGCACGCCTTCCACAGAAATAATCAAATCCACTTCTTGCGATGCTGGGCCTAAATCGGTCGTGATATTGAAGTCCTTCAGACGAATTTTGCCCGATGCTTCAAAGCCAGCACGTTTGCCACCCCATGGATCATCCCCCTGCCCGATCAACTTAGCTTCCAGTTTCACAGGTTTGGTGACGCCATTGAGCGTCAGGTTGCCGGTAATATCCAGGTCTTCACCGTCTTTTTTGACGTCTGTTGAGGCGAATGTTGCCTGCGGGAATTTTGAGACGTTCAGGAATTCGGCGCTGCGCAGATGTTTGTCGCGCTCAGCATGGTTGGTGTCCAGGCTGTTGGTATTAATCGTGACATTCACTTTATCGGCAGCGGGATTTTTTTCGTCAAAGGTAAACGAACCCTCAAAATCTTTAAACGTGCCGTACAGCCAGCTGTATCCGAGGTGCTGAATGCGGAAATTGACGAAGGCATGCTGGCCCTCTTTATCAATTTTGTAATCGGCGGCAACGGCAGAACCGGTGGTGAATAACAGTGAACCCAATGCGATACCCAGCAGGCGTTTTTTCATTTTATGCTCCAGAGTCTACAGACGAGCGGCCAAGCATGCGCTTGAGCGTATCGTCCTTATCGATGAAATGGTGTTTAAGGGCCGCAAGGCCATGAAGTACGGATAAAATAATGACACTCCAGGCCAGCCAAAAATGTATCTGGCCGGCCAGATCGGCCTGTGAACCGGCATCGGTCAGCGTGGCCGGGACGTCGAAAAGACCAAATACGCTGATGGGTTTACCGTCTGCGGTGGAAATCAGATAGCCGCTGATGAAAATGGCAAAGAGGATCGAATACAGCGCAATATGCGCGCCTGCTGCGGTAACCCGAGTCAACGTGCTATGGCTTTTCGGCGCAGAAGGGGGACGTGAAATATGTCGCCAGATAACGCGAATGACGAGCCCCATCATCAGCAGAATGCCGATGCTTTTATGCAGCTCAGGTGCCTGATGATACCAGCCGTCGTAATAGCTCAGCGTTACCATCCACAGGCCAAGACCAAACATCGCGTAAACGGCGAGTGCAATACCCCAGTGCAGCAGTATGGATATTAATCCATAGCGTGCAGAAGAATTACGCAGTTGCATAATGATGACCATTCTCAATTAAAGGAACGCTCAAAATGGCGTGTCGAAAACATTATTGCAACTGATATTTAGGAATAAGGATTTTAATTTATTGTATTTCAATTTAATTGAAAGGATTTGCGGTAACTAATTCAAAAGCTTCGTGTTAAATGACGCACGGTGCTGAAATCACTGGGTTTGAGTGCGAGTGTGAGTCTTCAAATAATTTGTGTATAAATTCAATTTTTATAAAGTATTGTCAATAAAGGTCAGTGGGGTTTTCAAAAAAATACAATATAGATAATGTCTATTAGCGCTAACAGAGACCATAGCAATATATAGAGCATAAAATGCTCTCTAATATTGTTGATCAGATAATTAAAGATCCTGTGCATATTTCCCCGGTAGCAGTTAAAAATAAAGGCCCCAATAACCGGAGCCTTATGATGGATATTATCCGCGAAAACGTGAAAGCGAGAAAGGCGTGAGATCAAACGGCGGCGTGATGCCTTGGGCAAATTGGGCTGTTATTTCCCCCAAAACAGAGGCGAATTTAAAGCCGTGTCCACTCAAGCCTGTAATGAGGAGGGTATTGTCGTGGCCCGGTAGAGTGTCGATGATAAAATCTTCATCGGGGGTGTTATCGTAAGTACAGGCCGCGCCATGCAACAGTCCGCCAATCCCCGGCAGGATATGACGTAAGAAATTAAAGGCTTCAGAGCCATCGCCCGGATAGTCGCCAAACGGTTTGCGCTCGTCCGGAGAGTGAATGATCTGCCCGCCGTTATGTTTGCCAATTTTGAGCGCGTCCTTTTCCGACGGGAAACCGTAGAACTGATCGCCGTTAGGGAGCTCTCCGGTGAAGGCTGGGAATTTATTCTGCGTACTGAAACGGCCATCGGCCTGGAACCAGGAAAAGACCTTGCGTACCGGCTGGACGGGCAGATCGGGAATCAGCTTTGTCACCCACGTTCCCGCGCTTACCAAAAGGCGAGAAGCCGTAAACTGGCCTTCCGGCGTATCAACGGTCACGCCATCATCATGATGATGTACAGCGGTCACCGGGCAGTTAAACAGTTGCGCGCAGCCCGCTTGTTCAGCAAGCGAAATCCAGGTTTTGATGGCGGTTTCGCAATGCAGCACGCCTGACTCTGCTTCAAACAGGCCGATATAGTCCTCAGGAACCGTAATTTCTGGCCAGCGTTTCATGATGGCAGTGGCGTCGAGGAGTTCAACGTTCAGATTAAACTGTCGTGCGCTCTGCTCAACGTTGGCCAAAAATTCAGAATGGGCAGGTCCAAGATTGACGACGCCGGTACGCTCAAAAATAGGCTCTTCATTGAGTGCAGCCAACTCATCCCAGAGCGTTTGAGCACGCAGCACCAGCGGAACATAGCGTTCCCCTTCACCGTAAGCGTGGCGAATGAGACGGGTATCACCGTGATGGCTGCCTTCTTTATGGGGAGGCATATGGGCATCAATCATTAACACGTTAAGGCCCGCTTGAGTGGCGTAATATCCGGCTGCAGAACCTACGGAGCCGCTGCCTAAAATAATCAAGTCGTATTTCATGAGAGTCTCTTAAACCAGTACTTTGGTTTGCAGAGTAATTAATATGGGAGGCTTATACAAGGGTGAAATAAATGAGGCACCACATGGGTGCCTGTTGAGTGAATGTTGGGCGTATTTAATGCCTACGATACTCATTTTCCTGGTAATCGCCAGATTCTATTTTTGCAATTCCTGCTTCTAAAATAGAAATAAATTGACGTGCAACGTCCGTGGTTAGCCACAGCGTCTGTCCAATTTCCGCGTCGTGGCGGTCTGGTTGATTTGGGGTCTGGTAGTGCAAACGCAGCATCAGCGCATCGTAGCTATCTACAGTGCTGATGTCCCAACCAACAAGTGGATGGGTCTGAATGACTTCATTATTCTTTTCCATCATAACCCCTTAATGCGTGTTTAAAGACAACGGCTGTGAGGTTCAATGCGTGTTTTTCTGAAGCAATTTCAGTATACCAATAAATACGGGTTATGCAGGTGAAATAAACAGGTCGCAACACATTTTTGCGCTTTTTAAGAATGTTTGAACTTTAAAACGCCGTCTCATTCACGATTTTTTAAGAAGATAAGCAATTAATTTGAACTTATTTAAATGAGATGAAAAAAAGCCGGGGCGACCCGGCAAAGAAAAACAATGAGGGAGCAATATTAATCTGTGATGAACCAGTCGTCGGCGCTTTCCCAGGTTTCCTGGAGGATCTCGGTAATGCGTTCTTTATCGTCTTTCGCTGCGCCAATGACGGAGAGATTATTGGCTGTGGCGTAACGCACGGTCACGGCTCCGGCCTGGTCGGGGAAATTATCATTGATACGACGGGATAGCTCACCCGCCAACGCATCAAGCGCGCCAGCAGGCAAGACGGTTGTTTTGGCGATGGTCACTTCAATACGCATAATTGCCCCCTGTGTAATGTACTGTTTATTTATACAGGTATTAAGCGGCGCTTACAACAGGGGGCGATAAATATTTAGCGTTTAACCGTCCAGTGAACGGTTTCACCCGCCAGGAACGGGATCAGGGTGTCATCTGTCAGCGCAATAGATTCTTCGACCTGGCTCTCTTTACGTTCCAGTTCGATAAAGGTGCCATTGAGCGGCAGGCCGTAGAAACGGGGGCCATTGATCGAACAGAATGCTTCAAAATGCTCAAGCGCGCCCATCTCGTCAAAGACCGTTGCATAGCTTGCCAGCGCGGTAGGGGCGTTGAAACAGCCAGCACAGCCACAGCTTGCCTCTTTACGATGTCGCGCATGCGGAGCTGAATCCGTCCCCAGAAACGCGCGGGTAAAACCACTCGCGACCAGCTCACGCAAAGCCTGTTGATGGATGTTGCGCTTGAGGATCGGCAGGCAATACAGATGCGGACGCACACCGCCGACCAGCATGTGGTTGCGGTTAAACATCAGGTGTTGCGGGGTGATCGTCGCGGCGAGCAACGCATTACCGTCGCGCACGTATTCCGCGGCATCCTTGGTGGTGATGTGCTCAAACACCACTTTCAGGCCCTGAAGGCGCTGACGAAGAGGTTCCATGACGGAGTCGATGAAACGGGCTTCGCGATCGAAAATATCAATTTCGGCGTGCGTCACTTCGCCGTGAACCAACAGCGGCATTCCCAGTTTTTCCATACGTTCCAGCACCGGCATGATCGCGTCAATATGGGTGACACCATGGCTGGAGTTAGTGGTGGCATTGGCCGGATACAGTTTAGCTGCGGTGAACACTCCCTCGTTGAATCCGCGCTCGACTTCATTCGGGTCGAGCGAGTCGGTGAGGTAGCAGGTCATGAGCGGGGTAAAATCATGGCCCGCCGGAATTGCATCGAGAATGCGCTGGCGATAGGCAATAGCCGCATCGACGGTGGTAACGGGTGGAGCCAGATTAGGCATTACAATGGCGCGGCCATAGAGTTCGCTGGTATAGGGCACAACGGTTTTGAGCATATCGCCATCGCGCAGATGGATATGCCAGTCGTCAGGGCGGCGGATTTTCAGAACCTGGGGTTGTGCAGTCATTGATATGCTCCGGCTTATCAGGAATCAGTCATAAGGATGGCTGTTTTTGCCGGACACAAATCATAGGCGTAAACGTTTTCGTTTGCACACATTTCCGTAAAACAAATGTGCAAAAAAAAGAGCGCCATTGGCGCTCTCAGAGATTAATTGGTGAAGGGGATGATGATTTCACCCGGTTTCACTTCAATACCTTTGGCATATTTCTTGGCTAACGCTTCGCCCTTGCTCTTGTCTTCGCTGAGAACATAGGCTGGCTGCTGATTAAAATAATTGCGCAGAGACTGGTTCAGATAGGGCATCAGCGTCTGGAGAACCGGCTTCATTTTTTCCGGCGTGACGACGGCGTCGACGATCTCCATCTCCTGCAGATAAATTGCCCCTTTTTCTTTGTTGAAGACGGGCAAGGCTTTGAGCTTCAGCTTGATATTCGCTTTCTGGCTGCCGAACAACGAGTTCATATCCAGTTTTGCATCACCTGACAACGTCACCTTGTTGGGCTCTTCGCGTCCAATCTGGCTGACCAGTTGATTCAGAACGATATGGGCATCGGCAACGCCGGGCACGCCGATGTCTTTCGAGAAGTTGTTGTGTTTTTCCAGCGCCTGATTAATTTCCTGCTCGCTGACGGAGTACTGAGTAAGCTGGTTACAGCCCACCAGCAGGCCGCTGATAACAAACGCAGCAGCAATGACAAACTTTTTCATGGGGTTCCTCAACATGATATCGGCGCTTCTGTCCTGACGCGTCAGTATGTCAGGGTGATATCCATGAGACCAGCAGAAAAAACTGATAATCAAAGTGGGCGGGAGGGGCTCCCGCCCTGATAACGCTATACAGCCTGCGAAGAAAGCAGATTGATTTGTGTCTGCTTCGCCATATTGTCGCGGTAATCGGTGACGCGCGACGGCCAGCTAATTCCTGCTACCAGCGTCAAATTACGCAGCAGTGGGAACAGGTGAATATCATCTTCCGACAATTCACCATTCACGGCATTTGGTTTCACGATTAGCTTATCGAGTGCGCGCAAGTCGTCACTGATATTTTTGATAAGGCCAGGCGAGTGAGAAAGGTGTTCGGAAAAATCACCGATGGCAGCCTCTTTTTTCGCAACGAAATAGGCACGCGCCTGCGGCGTGGCAAATTCATCAAAAGCGCCAGTGGCAAAACGTGGAATGAGCAGCCGATTGGCGTAGCCGTTCACTTTTCGTAGCCACTCTTCGATAGCCGGGTTGCGTTTACCGGTGAGCAAAGGCGCGCCATCAAGTTTGTCGACATAGTGGACGATGTCCATGCTTTCGGGGAGATAGCGGCTGTCGTCTTTTTGCAGGATTGGCGCCATTTTCTTGCCAATCATGCGGATGGGCGTCTCTTCGTCGTCACTCAGCAGCGTGACTAACTCAACCGGGAGATTCTTCAGGCCGAAAATCATTCGGGCTTTCAGACAGAACGGACAGTGATCGTAGATGTAGAGCTTCACGTTTCTCCTCCATTTAGTGATCAACAGTCTTTATTATGGCGGAGAAAAAAGCATGTTTCAAATCAAGCGCCTGGCTCAAGCATACCGCTCGCGCTTCGCTTCGGGCTAAATTGCCACCACAGGGCAATAAGCGTAATAAAGCCCACGACGCCGAGCATTACCCAGGGTAATTCGGGTTGATTCAAGGCCTTACCGGAATCAAATAGCCAGCCGCCGCCGGCATATCCAAGCGCTCCACCGAGTGCCAGCCCGAGGCGGCTGAACCCCATATAACTGCCACGAGCGCGTGGGTCAGCCAGCCCGGCACCGAGCGTTTCGCGGGCGGGTTCAGCAATAATCGAGCCGATATAAAAGGTACAAATCAGCACGAAAAGCTGTTGCAGACTGCTCACTAAACCGATGGGCATCATGCTGAGCGTCATCACCAGCAGGCCGGCCATAAGGCGATGTTCCAGACGAAAACGCTTTTCGCTCCAGCGCGCGATGGGGTAGAGCAGAGTGAGTGACAGACAGGCTTCGATGGCATACATCCACTTCACGGCGGCAGGGGAGCCCGCAATGTCGTTCACCATAATCGGCAGCATCAGCATCACCTGTACGGCCAGCATGTAATAGCCTGTCAGCGTCAGCACATAAGTCACGAAACGTTTATCGGCCATGACGCGGCCCAGCCCTTCCCGCACGGGCGCTTTGACCGTCGAGAGTTTCCAGGCCGGCAGCAGCCAGGCATTAAACGCAGCGCAAAGGATAAACAGCGCGGCACCCGTCGCACAGACCAGGCGGAAATCATACTGCAGCAGCCAACTTCCCAGCAGCGCGCCAATAACCGCCCCCGCGCTATCCTGCATCATGAGCAGCGAGAAAAAACGGCCGCGCTGTCGCGGACGAATTAATTTCACGACCAGCGCGGTACGCGGTGGGTCAAACAGCGTGCCGCCGAGACCGGAAAGAAAGCAGGAAAACCACAGCAGCCAGGGATCGTGTGCAATACCCATGGTGGCGAAGCCCGCCGCACGCAGCAGCATGCCGGTGACAATCATCGGTTTTGCGCCGAAGCGGTCAGCAATCGCCCCGCCAAAAACGCCAAGCCCCTGCTGTACAAACTGCCGCAGACCCAGCGCAATGCCGACCATTAACGCCGCCCAGCCCATCTGATCCACAAAACGAATGGAGATCAGCGGGAAGACGACGAAAAAGCCCAGCACAACCAGCATGTTATCGACGAGCAGGAAATACTTACCGAGGTTACGGGCCTGTGATACGCGGGACATTTTCCCTCCAGGGAAAAGTACACAGAGTCTTCAGGCTGCCGCTGCGTTAGCCACGCCGTGATGCAGTTTGAATGGGTCGGTGTAGAGAAAGGTGAGCACGCTAATATTCTGCGGTGTTGACGCGCGTTTTCCCACCCCTGCTTGCGACAATATTTTTTTATCAAAAGGGTGGTTTGATTCAGCTTTTTCATCGAATTTTGTGAATTCAACGAAAAATGGTATGTCACTGTTTTCACAGAAGGCACAGGCGCAGGTATAGTAAAGCTAACGGGTAATAGGGTTGATGTGACGGGAAGGAGTGGTATCGATGTTTGGCTATCGCAGTAACGTGCCAAAAGTGCGCCTGACAACAGACAGACTGGTCGTTCGTCTGGTGCATGAACGTGATGCCTGGCGTCTGGCGGATTATTACGCCGAAAATCGCCAGTTTTTAAAACCCTGGGAACCCGTAAGGGATGAAAGTCACTGCTTTCCTTCTGGCTGGCAGGCGCGACTGAATATGATTGCCGAGTTTCATAAGCAGGGAACGGCTTTTTATTTCGCATTACTGGACCCCGAAGAAAAAGAAATCATCGGGATCGCCAATTTTTCCAACGTGGTGCGCGGATCGTTTCACGCCTGTTATCTCGGTTACTCCATCGGTCAAAAATGGCAAGGGCAGGGACTGATGTTTGAAGCGCTCACCTCTGCCATTCGCTACATGCAGCGGACGCAGCATATCCATCGCATCATGGCCAATTACATGCCGCACAATCAGCGCAGCGGCGATCTGCTGGCGCGTCTGGGATTTGAAAAAGAAGGCTACGCAAAATCGTATTTGCTGATCGACGGCGAGTGGCGTGACCACGTGCTGACGGCGTTAACCACCAAAGACTGGACCGCAGGTCGATAAGGATAAAAGATGAAATATCAGTTAACCGCCACGGAAGCGCGCGTCATTGGCTGTCTGCTGGAAAAACAGGTGACGACGCCGGAGCAATATCCGCTGTCGGTAAATGCTGTCACCCTGGCCTGTAACCAAAAATCCAACCGCGAACCGGTGCGTAGCCTTAGCGAACACGATGTTCAGGATCATCTGGATGCGCTGGTAAAACGCCATTATCTGCGTACCGTCAGCGGATTCGGCAATCGCGTCACCAAATATGAGCAGCGTTTTTGCAATTCCGAGTTTGGCGACCTCAAGTTCACCTCCGCCGAGGTCGCGATCGTCACAACGTTACTGCTGCGCGGCTCGCAAACGCCGGGAGAACTGCGCTCTCGCGCCTCGAGAATGCATGAATTCAGCGATATGCAGGAAGTTGAGAATACGCTGGAGAATCTCTCTACCCGTGAGGACGGCCCCTTTGTCATGCGTCTGCCACGTGAACCGGGTAAACGTGAAAGCCGATTTATGCATTTGTTTAGCGGGGATGTTGAAACGCTGGTCAACGTGGTGGAGGCTGTGGCGCCCGCCGATGACGAATCGCTGACAGCCCGCGTTGACGCGCTCGAAATGGAAGTGGCGGAGCTGAAGCAGCGCCTGGATTCCTTGCTGGCACATTTAGGAGAATAACCGTGACGAAACTACGCATTGGTGTTGTTGGGCTGGGTGGCATCGCGCAAAAAGCCTGGCTACCCGTTCTGGGTGCCGCATCGGACTGGACGCTGGCGGGGGCATGGTCTCCCACGCGGGCGAAAGCACTGCAAATATGTGAAACCTGGCGGATGCCTTACGCCGTTTCTTTGCTCGATCTGGCGCGCGAGTGCGATGCGGTGTTTGTCCACACCTCCACGGCAACGCATTATCAGGTCGTGACTGCACTCTTAAACGCCGGTGTTCATGTCTGCGTCGATAAGCCACTGGCGGAAAACGTGTCGGATGCAGAGCGGCTGATTGAGCTGGCTGCGCGTAAAAACCTGACGCTTATGGTCGGGTTTAATCGTCGCTTCTCGCCGGTCTATCAGGATTTAAAAGCCCAGTTGGGCAGCGCGGCGTCGCTGCGTATGGATAAGCATCGCACCGACAGTATTGGCCCGAACGATTTGCGCTTTACGCTGCTGGACGACTATCTGCATGTGATCGACACCGCGCTGTGGCTGGCCGGCGGTAACGCTCAACTCAACAGCGGTACGCTGCAAACCAACGATCAAGGGGAGATGGTGTATGCCGAACACCATTTTTCTGTGGACCATTTGCAGGTGACGACCAGCATGCACCGTCGCGCGGGAAGCCAGCGCGAATCTGTACAGGCCGTGACCGATGGCGCGTTATATGACATCACCGATATGCGGGAATGGCGTGAAGAAAAGGGCAGCGGCGTGCTGACCCGTCCGATAGCCAGCTGGCAAAGTACGCTCGAGCAGCGCGGCTTTGCCGGATGCGCGCGTCACTTCATTGAGTGCGTACAAAATCAGACGGTTCCTGAAACGTCGGGTGAACAGGCGATCATGGCCCAGCGCATCATTGAAAAGCTCTGGCGCGAGGCGATGACCGAATGAAAACGGTTTAATCCCCGTCGCATCTGCGGATAGTAATTCGCATAAATACGGGTAGACTAAGCGCTTCTTTTAACGCCTGCATTGCAGGCGTTTTGCCGTGTGGTAGTGGAAATTCACGTTAATGAACTTATTAAAATCGCTGGCGGCCGTCAGCTCGATGACCATGTTTTCTCGCGTGCTGGGTTTTGCCCGTGACGCGATTGTGGCAAGGGTCTTTGGTGCAGGCATGGCAACCGACGCCTTTTTTGTGGCATTCAAATTACCCAATCTTCTGCGCCGTATTTTCGCAGAAGGCGCATTTTCCCAGGCGTTTGTCCCGATCCTGGCAGAATACAAAAGCAAGCAGGGTGAAGACGCCACCCGCGTGTTTGTCTCCTATGTTTCGGGCTTGCTGACGCTGGCGCTGGCGATCGTAACGGTTGTTGGGATGCTGGCGGCCCCGTGGGTCATTATGGTGACGGCACCGGGCTTTGCCGACACGGCGGATAAATTTGCCCTGACGACGCAACTTCTGCGCATCACCTTTCCTTATATTTTGCTGATTTCACTGGCCTCGCTGGTGGGAGCGATCCTCAACACCTGGAACCGATTCTCGGTCCCGGCGTTTGCCCCGACCTTTTTGAACGTCAGCATGATTGGTTTTGCCCTGTTTGCCGCGCCGCACTTTAACCCTCCCGTGCTGGCCCTGGCTTGGGCGGTCACCGTCGGTGGCGTGCTTCAGCTGGCTTATCAACTCCCGCATCTGAAAAAAATCGGCATGCTGGTGCTGCCGCGTATTAATTTCCGCGATGCGGGCGCGATGCGCGTGATTAAGCAGATGGGACCGGCAATTCTCGGCGTTTCTGTTAGCCAGATTTCCCTGATTATCAACACCATTTTTGCCTCATTCCTGGTGTCAGGTTCGGTATCATGGATGTATTACGCTGACCGTCTGATGGAGTTTCCGTCGGGCGTGCTGGGCGTGGCGCTGGGAACCATTTTGCTCCCGTCTCTGTCGCGGAGCTTTGCCAGCGGAAATCACGATGAGTATTGCCGCCTGATGGACTGGGGTTTGCGCCTGTGCTTTTTGTTGGCGTTGCCAAGTGCGGTTGCGCTGGGCATTCTGGCAAAACCGCTGACGGTGTCGCTGTTCCAGTACGGGAAATTCAGCGCGTTTGATGCCCTGATGACCCAGCGCGCATTAGTGGCGTATTCCGTGGGCCTGATGGGGTTGATCGTTGTAAAGGTGTTGGCACCGGGCTTCTATTCCCGTCAGGACATTAAAACGCCGGTCAAAATCGCCATCGTGACGTTGATCCTGACCCAGGTGATGAACCTGATCTTTATTGGTCCGCTGAAGCACGCCGGTTTGTCGCTGTCGATCGGTCTTGGGGCATGCCTGAACGCCGGTTTGCTGTACTGGCAATTGCGTAAGCAAAACATCTTCACGCCGCAGCCGGGCTGGATGCGCTTCCTGATTCGTCTGGTGATTGCGGTTCTGGTGATGGCTGGTGCGCTGGTGGGGATGATGTACGTGATGCCTGAATGGTCAAACGGCACCATGCTGTATCGTCTGCTGCGCCTGATGGCGGTGGTCGTTGTGGGAATTGTGGCCTATTTCGCGACGCTGGCGGTACTCGGTTTTAAAGTGAAAGAGTTCGCCCGCCGAACGGTATAAACCACGAAAGGGGAGTCACCTGCTGGTGCTCCCCGTCGTTTGTCTAATCGCTATCGCGATTAAATCGAAATCTTCTTACCGCCGCCGCGCGAGCTGGCCGTCTGGCCATTAGCGCCATACAGTCCAGGCTCCTGATGAGGTTTTAACACCTCAAGCGCCTGCTGATTGCGTTCAATCTGCCCCTCTAACAACCAACCGTTATGCTGGTTGAGATCGCGAAGGTGCTGAGTTTTCTCAGTAATAGTCTGCCAGCGCTCAGCGATATCATCGTTCGCGCTACGTCGCGGGTCTTGCTCCGCACGACGCTGTTGTTCCAGGTAATCCAGGGTTGCCAGCAGCGAGCTTTTATCTTCAGTAATACGCTGCAAAGCGCTACCGGTAAAATGTCCCATGGACAGCTGCTGCTGTTCGGCATCCATTACCGTCTTCAGATCGTTCAGGACTACCGTCATCTGATCCAATATTTCTGACAGTCGACTCATACGGTTATTTACTCTGTAAGAAGCTCTGCGTTTCCTGAAGCAATGCATCAGCAATTTTGCTGGTGTCCATCTTCAATTCGCCGTTACGAATAGCCGCTTTCAGCGCTTCGACACGTTCGACGTTGATATCATTTGTTGCAGGCTGCATCAGTTTAGACTGCCCATCACTGAGGGTGACGCTGGCGCTGGTGCTGTTCGCCGTGGACGATTTTTCTGCGCGTGGTTTCAGCACTGGCGCGTCATTCGTTTCACGAGGTTGTACAGTGCTAACCGGTTTCAGGGGCGATGTACGATCAATGCTCATAGTGTTGTCCTCATAGAGGTTCGCGGCGTTGGCGCCTGACATTATCATTTGTTAATTATTTATCGGCAGGTGCCGTGAAACCTTTAAAAAGATTATAGGTTAATCAGAATAATCCCATCAGATCCGACGGTTCCGCTCACCACCTGACCTGAGGACATCCTTACGCGCGCATTTTGGGCGACGGCAGCGTTGTTCAACGCCTGACCTTCGCTGTTCACACTAAACCCGTCTCCGTTAGCGATCACCATGACGCGTTGTCCTGCTTTTACGCGCCAGGCCTGACGAAGCATCGACAGTTGTATCGCTTGTCCTGGCGCTAAATCGCGCAGGCTCACGGAATCTTGCGCCTGATTAATATCAAGCATAGTGCGCGGTGGGAGCTGATCCAGCCGGCCGCGCTTTAATTCCACGCTGGTCGTTTGCAACACGCTACCGCGGGCAATGGGCTGGGCGGCGACAACATAGTTGCCCGTCGCCTGTACGTTCACCTGTAAAAAGCGCTTTTCGTTGTTGCAGCGCGCCAGCACGTTCACATTGCCCCACAGTTTTGTGTTGCCGCTGATGCTGAGTGCAGGTTGATCGCAGGTGGGCAGGAGATTGGGCTGCGTACGGACGGTCACCGTCACCTCATCACTAAAGCCTGCCAGACGCTGGGCAAAAAAAGCCGTCAGCTGGGCATTCAGATCCTGAGCCTGCGTCAGAGGACTTAACAGTAATAGGGTAGCGGCTAAGCCACTTTTGAACGACAGCATCACACATTCCCGCGGTTCCTGGATTTGAGACGATTCTACCCCTTAGGCTTTTTCTTCAACGCGACAAATAGCGACGCATTTTGCGTGTATTCCGTCGATAAGGTGTACGGGTTGAGTTTTAAGCTACATGCTGAAATTTCGCCATCAGCGGAGAAGATATGCTCGATAAACTTGACGCCTCGTTACGTTTTCAACAGGAAGCGCTCAACCTGCGCGCTCAGCGGCAAGAAGTGTTGGCCAGCAACATCGCGAACGCGGATACCCCAGGGTATCAGGCGCGCGATATGGATTTTTCCAGTGAGCTTAAAAAAGTGATGGAGCGTGGCCGCGCGGAAGGGACCGGTGTTGCCCTGGCATTGACGTCTTCGCGTCATATCCCCGCTCAGGCAATGACGGCACCGTCTGCCGATTTACTTTACCGCATTCCCGATCAGCCATCCCTTGACGGTAACACCGTTGATATGGACCGGGAGCGCACGCAGTTTGCCGATAACAGCCTGAAATATCAGACGGGCCTGACCGTTCTCGGCGGACAGATTAGAAGCATGCAGAGCGTTCTGCAGGGAGGCAACTAATTCATGGCCTTACTGAACATTTTTGATATCGCCGGTTCGGCGTTGACCGCCCAGTCCCAGCGTCTGAACGTTGCCGCCAGTAACATGGCGAACGCCGACAGCGTGACCGGACCGGACGGCCAGCCTTATCGTGCCAAACAGGTTGTCTTTCAGGTCGATGCTGCGCCGGGCGCGGCAACGGGCGGCGTGAAAGTCTCCAGTGTGGTTGAGAGCCAGGCACCTGACAAACTGGTGTATGAGCCGGGCAATCCGCTGGCGGATGCGAACGGTTACGTCAAAATGCCAAACGTCGACGTAGTCGGTGAGATGGTGAACACCATGTCCGCTTCCCGTAGCTATCAGGCGAACGTTGAAGTGCTCAATACCGTCAAGAGCATGATGCTCAAAACGCTCACTCTCGGCCAGTAAAGGAGACACGCATGTCCATCGCCGTCAACGTGAATGACCCGACTAACTCCGGCGTCACAGGCACCAGCAGTACCAGCGGTTCTAAATCCCTGACGGGAAACAGCGCATCCGATCTACAAGGTAGCTTTTTAACGCTGCTGGTTGCGCAGTTAAAGAACCAGGACCCGACCAACCCGATGCAAAACAACGAACTGACCACGCAGCTTGCGCAGATCAGTACCGTGAGTGGTATCGAGAAGCTGAACACCACGCTCGGCTCCGTTTCGGGTCAACTTAATGATAGCCAGTCACTGCAAGCCAGTAACCTGATTGGCCACGGTGTGATGATCCCAGGGACGACGATCCTGGCAGGGACCAGCACCACCGAAGGCAACAGCACGACCACCACAACGCCGTTTGGCGTTGAGTTGCAGCAAGCCGCCGATAAAGTCACCGCCACAATCACCAATAAAGATGGCGTCGTTGTACGCACGATCGATATCGGTGAGCTGAAAGCAGGCGTCCATACCTTTAGCTGGGATGGCTCGATGACGGACGGCACTACCGCGCCAAACGGTTCTTATAGCGTTGCCATTTCTGCCAGCAGTGGTCCGAATCAGCTGGTGGCTCAGCCGCTTAAGTTCGCACTGGTTCAGGGCGTGACACGCGGCAGTGACGGCAACAAACTGGATTTGGGTACTTCTGGTACCACCACGCTCGACGAAGTTCGGCAGATTATTTAAGCCTTAATACTTATCAGGAGTAACTCATGGCCTTTTCACAAGCGGTCAGCGGCCTGAATGCCGCCGCCACCAACCTGGACGTCATTGGTAACAACATTGCCAACTCCGCGACCTATGGTTTCAAATCCGGTACTGCGTCTTTCGCAGATATGTTCGCCGGTTCCAAAGTCGGTTTAGGTGTAAAAGTTGCTGGTATCACCCAGGACTTTAACGACGGCACAACGACCAACACCGGTCGTGGACTGGACGTTGCCATCAGCCAGAACGGTTTCTTCCGTATGGTTGATGCCAACGGTTCTGTTTTTTACAGCCGTAACGGCCAGTTCAAGCTGGATGAAAACCGTAACATCGTCAACATGCAGGGCCTGCAGCTGACGGGGTATCCGGTTGCAGGTACGCCACCGACCATCCAGACCGGCGCAAACCCGCAGGCGATTTCTATCCCGAATACGCTGATGGCGGCAAAGTCCACCACCACCGCATCCCAGCAGATCAACCTGAACTCAACGGATGCCGTGCCGGGCAAAACGCCTTTTGATCCGACTGATGTAGATACTTACAACAAGAAAGGCACCGTGACTGTCTATGACAGCCAGGGTAATGCACACAACATGAATCTGTTCTACGTCAAAGACACCGCCGCGAACACCTGGAAGGTCTACTCCCAGGATGCGAGCGTGCCGGGTAGTGCAGCACCGCTGGCAACCACGCTGACCTTCACCGCAAGCGGTGTTTTGGACACGGGCGGTCAGGTTAACGTCACAACGGCGACTATCCCTGGTGCAACGCCTGCGACATTTGCCCTGAGTTTTGCTAACTCCATGCAGCAGAACACCGGTGCGAACAACATCGTGGCAACTAACCAGAACGGCTACAAGCCGGGTGACCTGGTGAGCTACCAGATTAACGATGATGGCACCGTTATGGGTAACTACTCTAACGAGCAGAATCAGGTTCTGGGTCAGATCGTGCTGGCAAACTTCGCCAACAACGAAGGCCTGAAATCCGAAGGTGATAACGTGTGGACGGCAACGCAGTCTTCCGGCGTTGCGCTGCTGGGTACAGCAGGAACCGGTAACTTTGGTTCATTGACCAACGGTGCACTGGAAGCGTCAAACGTGGATCTGAGTAAAGAACTGGTGAACATGATTGTTGCGCAGCGTAACTACCAGTCGAATGCGCAGACCATCAAAACCCAGGATCAGATCCTCAACACGCTGGTCAACCTGCGTTAATCGTCTAACGGGATGATGTAATGGATCACGCAATATATACCGCGATGGGCGCAGCCAGTCAGACGCTGAATCAGCAGGCTGTGACCGCCAGTAACCTGGCGAACGCCTCTACGCCGGGATTCCGTGCGCAGCTTAATGCGATGCGCGCGGTACCGGTCGAAGGGCTGACGCTGCCGACGCGTACGCTGGTTATCGCCTCTACGCCGGGTGCCGATATGACGCCTGGCCAAATGGATTACACCTCACGTCCGCTGGACGTGGCGCTTCAGCAGGATGGTTGGCTGGCGGTGCAAGCGGCCGACGGTACGGAAGGTTATACCCGTAACGGTAATATCCAGGTCGATTCTGCCGGTCAGTTGACGATTCAGGGTCACCCGGTGATTGGCGAAGCGGGTCCACTGACGGTGCCGGAAGGTTCGGAAATCACCATCGCGGCGGACGGGACCATTTCGGCCCTGAACCCGGGCGATCCAGCGAATACCGTGGCGCCGGTTGGCAAACTGAAGCTGGTGAAAGCCGAAGGCAATGAAGTGACGCGCGGTGATGACGGACTGTTCCGCACCAGCGCGTCGGCACTGGCTACGCGGGGTGCGACGTTGCAGCCCGATCCGAGCATCCGCGTGATGTCCGGTGTGCTGGAAGGCAGTAACGTTAAACCGGTTGCTGCCATGACCGATATGATTGCCAGCGCGCGTCGTTTCGAAATGCAAATGAAGGTTATCACCAGCGTCGATGAAAACGCCGGACGTGCTAACCAACTGCTGTCTATGAGTTAACAGGATTTCTTATGATCAGCTCTTTATGGATCGCGAAAACGGGTCTTGACGCACAGCAAACCAACATGGATGTCATCGCCAACAACCTGGCGAACGTCAGCACCAATGGTTTCAAGCGTCAGCGTGCCGTGTTCGAAGATTTGCTTTATCAAACCATTCGTCAGCCGGGCGCGCAGTCGTCTGAGCAGACAACGCTGCCGTCAGGCCTGCAGATTGGTACGGGTGTGCGTCCGGTTGCGACCGAGCGTCTGCACAGCCAGGGTAACCTGTCTCAGACCAACAACAGCAAAGACGTCGCCATTAAAGGCCAGGGGTTCTTCCAGGTGCAGTTACCTGATGGTACCTCAGCGTATACGCGCGACGGTTCGTTCCAGGTGGATCAGAATGGTCAGCTGGTGACGGCGGGTGGTTTCCAGGTTCAGCCTGCGATTACCATTCCGGCTAACTCCCTGAGCATTACCATCGGACGTGATGGCGTGGTGAGCGTGACGCAACAGGGGCAGGCAGCGCCTGTTCAGGTTGGACAGCTTAACCTGACGACCTTTATGAACGACACCGGTCTGGAAAGCATTGGTGAAAACCTCTACACGGAAACCCAGTCCTCGGGTGCACCTAACGAAAGTACGCCTGGCCTGAACGGCTCAGGTTTGCTGTATCAGGGTTATGTAGAAACGTCTAACGTCAACGTGGCGGAAGAGCTGGTGAATATGATCCAGGTTCAACGCGCGTATGAAATTAACAGTAAAGCAGTGTCGACGACCGACCAGATGCTGCAAAAACTGACGCAACTCTAAGGGGTCGTCCGGTGCGGTAAACGCTGCATCGGACCCCTGTTTTCGAAGATGAAGGTAATGCAAAAAAACGCGGTGTTTCGTTATCCAATAGTGACTGTTCTGGCCGTAACCCTCAGCGGTTGCGCCTTGATCCCGTCCAAACCATTGGTGCAGGGTGCGACTACCGCCCAACCGATCCCAGGCCCTACGCCTGTGGTGAATGGTTCTATTTTCCAGACCGCACAGCCTATCAACTATGGCTACCAGCCGCTGTTTGAAGACCGCCGCCCACGTAACATTGGCGATACGTTGACCATCCAGCTGCAGGAAAACGTCAGTGCGAGCAAAAGCTCCTCGGCGAACGCCAGCCGAGATGGAAAAACCAATTTTGGCTTTGATACCGTTCCACGCTATCTGCAGGGCCTGTTTGGCAATGAACGCGCCGATGTCGAAGCATCTGGCGGCAACAGCTTTAATGGTAAAGGTGGCGCAAACGCCAGCAATACCTTCAGCGGGACGCTGACCGTAACAGTTGACCAGGTTCTGGCTAACGGCAATTTACATGTTGTGGGTGAAAAACAGATCGCCATCAATCAGGGCACTGAGTTCATTCGCTTCTCCGGTGTGGTTAACCCTCGCACCATCAGTGGCAGCAACACCGTGCCGTCCACTCAGGTGGCGGATGCGCGTATTGAGTACGTCGGTAACGGCTATATCAATGAAGCGCAGAATATGGGCTGGCTGCAACGTTTCTTCCTTAATTTATCGCCGATGTAAGCAAGGTGACCTATGTTTAAATCCCTTTTCGGAATGGTGTTGGTGCTGGTGGCGACGTTCGCCCAGGCCGACCGCATTCGCGATCTCACCAGTGTACAGGGCGTACGAGCAAACTCACTGATCGGCTATGGCCTGGTCGTCGGCCTGGACGGCACGGGCGACCAGACCACCCAGACGCCTTTCACCACGCAAAGTTTGAATAACATGCTTTCCCAGCTCGGTATTACGGTACCGACCGGGACGAACATGCAGCTGAAAAACGTGGCGGCGGTCATGATCACCGCCTCTTACCCGGCGTTTGCCCGACAGGGCCAAACCATCGATGTGGTGGTTTCCTCGATGGGTAACGCAAAAAGCCTGCGCGGCGGGACGCTGCTGATGACCCCTCTGAAAGGGGTGGATAGCCAGGTTTATGCGCTGGCGCAGGGTAACATTCTTGTCGGCGGTGCGGGCGCATCAGCAGGCGGAAGCAGCGTGCAGGTAAACCAGCTAAACGGCGGTCGTATTACGAACGGTGCGATTATCGAGCGTGAACTGCCTACCCAGTTTGGCGCAGGCGACACCATCAATCTTCAACTGAATAATGAAGACTTCACGATGGCGCAGCAGATTGCCGACACCATCAACCGCAGCCGTGGCTACGGTAGCGCGACTGCGCTGGATGCGCGTACCGTGCAGATCCGTACCTCCAGCGGCAGCAGCAATCAGGTGCGTATGCTGGCGGATATCCAGAATATGGAAGTCAACGTTCCGCTTCAGGATGCCAAAGTGATCATCAACTCGCGTACGGGATCGGTGGTGATGAACCGAGAAGTGACGCTGGATAGCTGTGCCGTCGCACAGGGTAACCTGTCTATCAGCGTGAACCGCTCGGCGCAAGTCAGCCAGCCGGATACGCCGTTTGGTGGTGGACAAACGGTTGTGACACCGCAAACGCAGATTGATATGCGCCAGAGCGGCGGTTCACTGCAAACCGTGCGTTCGAGCGCCAACCTGAACAACGTCGTGCGTGCCTTGAATGCGCTGGGTGCTACACCGATGGATTTGATGTCGATTTTGCAGTCCATGCAAAGTGCGGGCTGTCTGCGCGCCAAACTGGAAATCATCTAATGCTGAGCGATAGCAAACTGATGGCAAGTGCGGCCTGGGATGCCCAGTCGCTCAACGAACTGAAAACCAAAGCAGGACAAGACCAGGCGGCTAACCTCCGCCCGGTTGCCCGCCAGGTGGAAGGGATGTTTGTGCAGATGATGTTGAAAAGCATGCGTGAAACGTTACCGAAAGACGGGATGTTCAGCAGCGATTCGACACGCCTCTACACCAGCATGTATGACCAGCAGGTTGCTCAGCAAATGACCTCCGGTAAGGGGCTTGGCCTCGCCGATATGATTGTGAAACAGATGCAGGCGGCTCAGGGGATTCAACCCGAAGAGCAGACGCAGCAGGTTCCGATGAAGTTTGATCTGGAAACGGTGACGACCTATCAGAATCAAGCGCTTACGCAGATGGTGCGTAAGGCGATGCCTAAGCCTGCAGAAAGTAACGATGAGGCGCTCTCCGGCGACAGTAAAGATTTCCTCGCCCAACTTTCGCTGCCAGCGCGTCTGGCCAGCGAACAGAGTGGGGTTCCACACCACCTGATTCTGGCGCAGGCAGCGCTGGAATCCGGGTGGGGTCAGCGACAAATTCGCCGTGAAAATGGCGAGCCGAGCTTTAACATTTTTGGTGTTAAAGCCTCCTCTGGCTGGAAAGGTCCAACGACAGAAATCACGACGACAGAATATGAAAATGGCGCGGCAGTGAAGGTCAAAGCCAAATTCCGCGTCTACAGCTCTTATCTCGAAGCGTTATCAGATTATGTGGGCATGTTGAGCCGAAATCCGCGCTATGCGGCCGTCACCAATGCTGCGACGGCAGAGCAGGGCGCGCAGGCATTGCAAAATGCGGGCTATGCCACCGATCCGCAATATGCCCATAAACTGACGAACATGATTCAACAGCTTAAATCGATGGGCGAGAAAGTCAGCAAAGCCTATAGCAACGATCTCGAAAATTTATTCTAAAGACTCAAGTTTGTGCTACGGCTGTCGATAATCCTTATCAGGACCCGTGTCTGAAAGTTTAAAAGGAACCTCAATGTCCAGTTTGATTAACAGCGCTATGAGTGGCCTCAGTGCGGCTCAGGCTTCACTGAATACGGTCAGTAATAACATTTCCAGCTATAACGTGGCAGGTTATACCCGTCAGACCACCGTGCTGGGTGCAGCAAACAGTACGTTGACGGGCGGCGGTTGGGTCGGTAATGGCGTGTACGTTAATGGCGTACAGCGTGAATACGATGCGTTCATCACCAATCAGCTGCGCGCTGCGCAGAACCAAAGCAGCGGGTTGACCACGCGCTATCAGCAGATGTCAAAAATTGACGACGTGCTGTCTGATACCACGAATTCCCTTTCTGCAACGTTGCAGAGCTTCTTTACCAGCCTGCAAACGCTGGTCAGTAACGCAGAAGATCCCGCTGCGCGTCAGACTGTGCTTGGAAAAGCCGATGGTCTGGTCAATCAGTTTAAGGTGACCGATCAGTACCTGCGCGACCAGGATAAGCAGGTTAACACTGCCATTGCGACAAGCGTTGACCAGATCAACTCCTATGCGACGCAGATTGCTAACCTCAACGACCAGATTTCACGTCTGACCGGTGTGGGTGCAGGGGCTTCCCCTAATAACCTGCTCGATCAGCGCGACCAGTTGGTCAGCGAGCTGAATCAGATTGTGGGTGTTGAAGTCGCGGTACAGGACAGTGGCACGTACAACGTTTCATTCGGTAACGGCTACACCCTGGTGCAGGGCAGCGCGGCCAATAAGCTGGCGGCTGTTCCATCAAGTGCCGATCCTTCACGCATGACCGTGGCGTATGTGGATGCCTCAGCGGGTAATGTTGAGATCCCGGATAAAGTGCTGAATACCGGCTCTTTGGGTGGATTGATTACGTTCCGTAATGAAGATCTGGATAAGACGCGTAATAACCTTAACCAGATGGCGCTTGCGTTTGCCGATGCCATGAACCAGCAGCATGAGAAAGGTTTTGATGCCAATCAGGATGCAGGCGGCAAACTGTTCAATTTCGGCACACCGGCCGTTATGGAAAATGCCAAAAACACCGGCAGTGCGGCCGTTACGGCCACCATTGATGACAGCTCAAAAGTTCAGGCGACAGATTACAAACTGGAATACAACGGTTCCAACTGGACCGTGACGCGCCTGTCAGACAAAACCACGTTCACCGCAACGCCAGATGGTAGCGGGGATATGACGTTTGATGGCGTTAAAATTAACGTTAGCGGTGCAGCGGCTAATAAAGACAGTTTTGTGGTTAAGCCGGTCGTCGACACGATCGTCAACATGGAACTTCTGATCAAAGATGAATCCAAACTGGCGATGGCGTCTGACGCGACAGCGGGTGAGAGTGATAACCGTAACGGTAAGGCACTGCTTGAGCTGCAAAACAGCAAGTCTGTTGGCGGGAATAAAAGCTTTAACGATGCCTATGCCTCGTTGGTCAGTACAGTCGGTAGCCAGACAGCTTCACTGAAGACCAGCAGCGCGACGAAAGCCAACGTGGTGACGCAGCTCAGCAATCAGCAGCAGTCGATTTCTGGCGTGAACCTGGATGAAGAGTACGGCAATTTGCAGCGTTTCCAGCAATATTACCTGGCGAATGCGCAGGTTCTGCAAACGGCCAGCACCCTTTTCGACGCCATTATTAATATTCGCTAAGGCCGAGGTAAAGAATGCGCATTAGCACCCAAATGATGTACCAGCAGAACATGCGTGGGATTACCGAATCCCAGAGCAAGTGGCTGAGCTACGGTGAACAAATGTCCACCGGTAAACGCGTTAACCGTCCTTCGGACGATGCGATTGCCTCCTCGCAGGCCATCGTGCTGTCTCAGGCGCAATCGCAGAACGAACAGTACAAGCTGGGACGTACCTTTGCGAAACAGAAAGTTTCACTGGAAGATAACGTGCTCGGTCAGGTCAACACGGCGATCTCCAGCGCGCAGGAAAAAATCGTTTATGCCGGTAACGGTACGCTGAGCGATGATGACCGTCTTTCTTTGGCGTCTGATTTGCAGGGTATCCGTGACCAGCTGATGAATCTGGCCAACTCGACTGACGGTAACGGGCGCTTCATTTTCGCGGGCTATAAAACGGAAACGGCCCCGTTCGACTCCGCAACGGGAACGTACAGCGGCGGCACTGAATCCATTACGCAGCAAGTGGATTCCGCACGCACCATGGCGATCAGCCATACCGGTAATCAGATCTTTGAAAGCATCACCAGCAACGCGCAAGAAGTCCCGGGCGGCGGTTACGGTGAACAGAATATGTTTAAAATTCTCGACAGCGCTATCGCGGCGTTGAAGGTGCCAGTAGACACGGATTCCGCTGCTGCAGCTACGCAGAAACTGGCGCTGGACACCGCTGCTGTCGGCATTAAAAACACCCAGAACAACGTGCTGACTGTCGTGGCAGATGTCGGAACCAAGCTTAACGAACTCGATACGCTGGATTCATTGGGCGTTGATCGTGCGCTGGGTCAGACGAAGCAGATGAGCGATCTGGTCGACATTGACTGGAACGCGGCGATTTCGTCTTACACCATGCAACAGGCGGCGCTCCAGGCTTCGTATAAGGCGTTTACTGATATGCAGGGAATGTCTCTGTTCCAGCTGAACAGATAACAACATTGACCTCTTAGAACATATCTTGAAACTGGATATGTTTTGTCTGCCCAACCCGGAATTTCGGATTGGGCTTTTTTTTATCGATTTTGTACCTGAACGGCAACAACGCGCGCACTTTCAATCAGACGGATCAGCAGTGCTATTGCGCCACAAGCCGTTGCCAGTGCCACCACGCCGGGCCAGCCCACCATCGCATACACTTTGCTCCCTAACGCTGAGCCAAGCGCCATACCGATAAAAATAACAGTGAACAACAGGGCATTGAGACGCCCACGGGCCTGAGGTTCGAGACTGTAAACCAGATTCTGGTGCGCAACCAGGCTTGACTGCAGACCGAGATCAAAGCCCACTGCGGAGACGGCAATCAAGATTAACTGTCCGCTGGTGCCAAGCGCCGGCATCAAAAACATCAGCGCGAAGGATACCGTCACCAGCGCCGCGCCCAGTTGCGTCACTTTACCTGCACCGAGTCTATCCGCCAGGCCACCAGCCAATGGCGCCGCCAATGCACCCGCTGCGCCGGCAATCCCGTATCCACCTGCCACCGCGCTGCCAAGGTGGTAGCGATCTAACAGCATGACCGCAAGCGTTGACCAGAAAGCGCTAAAGGCAATCGACAGGAATCCTTGCGCCAGCGCGGCACGACGCAGGGCAGGATAGCGACGCCACAGATGTTCCATTGACCGCAGTAATGCCGGATAGCTCAGCGTTGAGTGAATCGCAAAGCGTGGCAGGACCGCCCACATCACAACGCCGATAATCGCGATGCTTGCTGCCGCCAGCTGATACATCACGCGCCAGCCGAACGCTTCGCCAACCACCCCGCTGACGGTACGAGACAGCAGAATGCCCAGCAGTAAACCGGTCATCACGGTGCCGACGGTTTTGCCCTGTTTTCCTTCGGGCGCGAGAATGGCTGCCGCAGGAACGATATCTTGTGCCATGGTCGCGGCCATGCCGATCAGCAAGCTGGTGAACAGTAACGAGTGAAGCTGTTCAGTCAGGCTGCAGCCGAGAAGAAACAGCGCCAGCGCCGCACTTTTGAAAAGGATTAACGCGCGGCGATCGTGCCGATCCCCAAGGGGCAGCAGGAACAAGATACCCAGAGCGTAACCCGTCTGTGTCAACGTGGGGACCAGCCCCATGCCCGCGATACTCAGATGGAGATCCGCCCCCATCAGCGGCAGAAGCGGTTGGGCATAGTAAATTGATGCGACGCTGAAACCTGCGCCAATGGCAAGGATAAAAATAGTCCAGCGGCGGGTCTGTGTAGCGATGACTGCGTTCATTCGGTGTACCTCATTCATGGAATGAGGCTATTTTTCCGCAATCTCGCTTGAGGCGGTAGCCAGTAGGGTGGTAAAACATTTATACGTATAGCGTATAACCATGAAGAAAATGAAACGAACTGAGCGTATAGATAGAGTGGAACTGATGCGCACATTTATTCGCATCGTGGAGTCGGGTTCGCTCTCGGCGGCGGCAAGACAGCTCGACACCACGCAGGCGACTGTCAGTCGGCGCTTGCAGTCCCTGGAAACGCTGCTTGGCGTTCGGCTGTTATTCCGTACCACCCACGCGATGAAATTAACCGACGACGGTGAGCGCTGCTACCATCACGCACGACGGGTTATCGACAGTTGGCTGGCGCTGGAAGATGAAGTGGGTCAAGCCGAAGATGAACCGGTGGGGATTTTACGCGTACGTGCTCCCCATGCGTTTGGCCAGGAACAGCTGTTACCCCCGTTAATGCAGTTTTTGACCCGCTATCCGCAGCTCTCAATCGAGTGGAAACTCAATGACAGGTCAGTAGATTTTCTCAGCGATGATATCGACTGTGCGATTCGCGTGGGCGCCGAAGTCGATCCTGCCACGGTGTCCGTCTTGCTCGCTGAAGTGCCCCGCAGCGTTGTTGCGTCCCCGGCTCTGCTCGCACAGTTTACTATGCCAGCGCATCCCGACGATCTCAGCGCGTTGCCGTGGGTGGCGCTCAGCACTTTTTATCATCAACATATTGAGCTCTTCAAACGAGGGGAAAAGGAGCCGACACGCGTCGCTATTTCGCCTCGCCTGAGTACTGACAGCCTGTATGTCGCGCGAAATACTGCGCTGATGGGACTGGGTATTGCGGCAGTATCGAGCTGGACGGTGGAAGAGGATATTCGCGAAGGAAGGCTGGTGCATCTTTTACCTGACTGGCAACCTGCACCTTTGCCGGTACACCTTGTTTATCCGTGGTCGCGCTATTACCCGGCGCGATTAAGACGATTTCTGGAGATGATGCGGGAGATCATGCCGCAAATGGCGGGAATGAGAAAACCGCTCGCTTAGCATTTCAGGCAATAAAAAAGCCGACCCTAAGGTCGGCTTTTCATTAGGGCTGCAAATTACTCAACAGACTGCGGGCGTGTTGCCGGTGCAGTTGCCTGATGAGTGGCACTGTGACCACCTGCAGCACCTTTACCGTCGAAATCGAACGCAGGACGCACCCAGTTACTCTGACGTGGCGCTTCTGGCTGATATTCCGGTGCTGGAGCACGCGTCATCGGCGCTGTCGCGTGATGATGACCGACAACAGCAGATGCGGCCGGTTGTGGCTTCACTTCAGCAACAGGTTGCTCTGCAACGAGGGCAGGCGCAGGTTGTTCAGCTTCAGCGACAACATCTGCCACGACTTCAGCTTCAACTTCAGCCACAACGTCCGCTTTCTCTTCGGCAACAGCAGGCTGTTCCACGACAGTTTCTACAGCCTCTACAGGTGCTGCAGGTTCAGCGGCTTCCGCGATTTGCTCAGCAACAGCCGTATCTTCTTGCGCGATAACCTGAGGTTGGGCATCAACCGGCGCAGCGATCGCTTCCGGATGCGTGGTTTCTACTTCAACCGCTTCAACCTTCTGCGGCTCAGCCACGACGTGTTGCACTTCTTCAACCGCGACAGGCGCAACGTCTGCAGGAGCTGCGACCATTGGCTCAACCGTTTCAACTGCAGTCTGCTCTTCAAACTGCTGATCCTGAGGACGCGCAATCGGGTAGCGGATCCACACTTTACCGGAGGCCATTTCTGGTGACATACAGGCGACCGTCATTGGCATCGGTGACTGGGCTGGGTAACGCTCGTCACGATAGCGACGACGACGCTGACCGCTCACGCGCAGGTGGCGCGGAGAGCGACGGGAACGACGTGGCATACCATTGTTATCACGCGCTTCCGTATTGTCGTCTTGCTCATGCGTTGGCTCAACGACAGCGGGAAGATCCAGTTTTGCCAGTTGCGTATTCGGCGTTTCTTCAACCGCAGGGACGTTCACAGCAGGAGTTGCCGCTTCAGTCTGTTCAGATTCGAAGCGAACTTTCTGTGACAGCTGACGCTGCTTACGACGCGGCATGACCTGGACGCGCTCTTCCTGTTCAGTTTCCTGGACAGCGGGCTCTTCCAGAATGACGGCTTTAACGTCCTGCTGCGCCTGGCGCTTGTCGTCATTACGGCGACGGTTACGCTCACGACGTGGCTGCTGCTCGTCACGCTGTCTGGATTTCTCAGACTCATCGCCCGCTGGCTGGCGGATTTCACGATCTTCCGCATTTTGCTGCGGTTTTTCGCGACGGTTGCGACGGTTGTCCTCGCGCGCTTCACGACCTTCGTTGTTGTTCTCAGAACGATTATCACGATTGTCGCGGTTATCACGATTATCGCGGTTGTCACGGCGGTCATTACGATCGCGGCGGTTGTTCTGACGTTTACGACGGTCCTGCTGCGGACGCTCTTTTTTCTCTTCTTTCGGAGCAACTTTCGGCTCTTCAGGTTGAGCTTCTTCACCCGCGAACATTTTCTTCAGCGCGCTGAAGATACGACCCAGCAGACCAGGTTCTGAAGACGTCACGTTAGCTTCGGTTTCAGATTTCGGCACTGCAGGCTTAGCGGTCGCTGGCTGCTCAGAAGGTGCCGGCGGTGCTTCAGGCATGATGAAGGTAGCCAATGCTGGCTGCTCAGGGAGTTTACGCTCCGCAGGCTCTTCATCAGAAGGCATTGCCATCTCTTCTTCGTGCAGTTTCGGCAGCAGGTAGCTCAGAGTAGATGTCTCTTCACCTTTGCGTACGCGAAGCACGGAGTAATGTGGCGTTTGCATCTGATCGTTTGGAACGATGATGCAACGCACGCCAGCCTGACGTGATTCAATGGCACTGACTGCTTCGCGTTTTTCGTTCAGCAGGTAAGAGGCCACAGGAACCGGAACAATCGCGTGAACTTCTTTGGTGTTCTCTTTCAGCGCTTCTTCTTCAATGAGACGCAGAATGGAGAGTGCAAGTGATTCGTTGTCACGCACGGTACCGGTACCGCTACAGCGCGGGCAGACGTGATGGCTGGATTCACCCAGAGAAGGACTCAGGCGCTGACGCGACATTTCCAAAAGACCAAAGCGAGAAATATGGCTGATCTGGATACGAGCACGATCCTGACGAACCGCATCACGCAGACGGTTTTCCACTGCGCGCTGATGGCGTACTGGCGTCATGTCGATGAAGTCGATAACGATCAGGCCACCGAGGTCGCGCAGACGAAGCTGACGTGCAATTTCATCTGCTGCTTCAAGGTTGGTGTTGAACGCAGTTTCTTCGATATCGCCGCCGCGGGTTGCGCGTGCGGAGTTGATGTCGATAGCGGTCAGTGCTTCGGTCGAATCGATAACGATGGAACCGCCAGAAGGAAGACGCACTTCACGCTGGAAGGCGGACTCAATCTGCGATTCGATCTGATAGTGGCTGAACAGCGGGATTTCACCGGTGTACAGTTTAATTTTGCTGGTGAAATCTGGACGACCCAGCGCGGCGATATGCTGGCGAGCCAGCTCAAGCACTTTCGGGTTATCAATCAGAATTTCGCCGATGTCCTGACGAAGATAGTCACGGAAAGCACGAACGATAACGTTACTTTCCTGGTGAATCAGGAAGGGCGCCGGACGGCTCTCTGCAGCTTTCTGGATGGCTTCCCAGTGCTTCAGACGGAATCCTAAGTCCCACTGCAACGCTTCGGCAGATTTACCGACACCTGCAGTACGCACAATCAGACCCATGCCATCAGGCAATTCAAGGCTGGCCAGCGCTTCTTTCAGCTCGGTACGGTCATCGCCTTCGATACGACGAGAGATGCCACCCGCACGCGGGTTGTTTGGCATCAGTACCAGATAGCTACCCGCCAGGCTGATAAAGGTTGTCAGCGCAGCACCTTTGTTGCCGCGTTCTTCTTTATCAATCTGTACAATCACTTCCTGGCCTTCGCGCAGCACATCTTTGATGTTCGGACGACCGTGGGAGTTATAGTTGGCAGGGAAATATTCGCGGGCAATTTCTTTCAGAGGAAGGAAACCGTGACGCTCAGCGCCGTAATCGACGAAAGCGGCCTCCAGGCTTGGTTCAATGCGGGTGATTTTGCCTTTGTAAATGTTCGCTTTTTTCTGTTCGTGTCCAGGACTTTCGATATCCAGATCGTACAGGCGCTGCCCATCCACAAGGGCGACACGCAACTCTTCTTGCTGAGTTGCGTTGATTAACATTCTTTTCATCGTAACTTACTCATTATTCTTACATTGACGACTAAGCTGCGGGCAAGGTGACGCTTTCCGGGGTATGAACCGATGGCCTCGTGACTGTGACGTCGCCAACCTCACGGTTGTCGCTCGTTTAAGAGGCGCAAAGTGTCGGTTGCCTGTTTTTCATAGGAAATACAGCGCAATTATCAGGGGAACAGCCTGGGAGAACTCTCCAGAGAAGATTCCATTTACCGGTAAGTACTGCAACCCGCAGCCCGCTAACTGTCTGAAAGATCAATACGTCTTACGCCATTGCTGCGTGGATGATCGGTCAGACAAAATTGGTCATTCCGTCGTTATCCTTACAAAACCCAGATTTAACACGGAAAACGACTTCATTATTCCATTGCTAACCCAGTTATAGCAAGATGACTTTTACCAATTATCACCCGGTTACTCACAGTTTCTTCACTTCAAAGTGATGATTGGTTTAATAACCACCAAATCGATTGCGTCGAGAGAGAGCAGGCTGATTAAAAGTAAATATAAGCATATAAAAATGAGTGGCGCTAATGCCTGACGATATTTAGAATCGCCAACCATGAAAACAGAGACTCCATCCGTAAAAATGGTTGCTATCGCTGATGACGAAGCGGGGCAACGAATCGATAACTTTTTACGCACCCAGTTGAAAGGTGTGCCGAAGAGTATGATTTATCGCATCCTGCGCAAAGGCGAGGTGCGAGTGAACAAAAAACGCGTGAAGCCTGAGTACAAACTGGAAGCGGGTGATGAAGTGCGTATCCCGCCAGTGCGTGTCGCAGAACGCGAAGAAGAAGCGGTATCGCCGCATCTCAACAAAGTGGCGGCGCTAACCAACGCCATTTTATATGAAGACGATCATATCCTGGTGCTGAACAAACCTTCGGGTACCGCGGTACACGGCGGGAGCGGATTAAGCTTTGGCGTTATCGAAGGGTTGCGTGCGTTACGACCGGAAGCCCGTTTTTTGGAACTGGTCCATCGTCTTGACCGCGACACGTCTGGCGTGTTGCTGGTGGCGAAAAAACGTTCCGCATTACGTTCGTTGCATGAGCAGCTGCGTGAGAAAGGGATGCAGAAAGATTACCTGGCGCTGGTGCGTGGCCAATGGCAATCCCATGTCAAAGTGGTGCAAGCGCCGCTGTTGAAAAATATTTTGCAGAGCGGGGAGCGTATCGTTCGCGTCAACAGCGAAGGCAAACCCTCTGAAACACGTTTTAAAGTCGAAGAGCGTTACGAATTTTGCACCCTGGTAAGATGCAGCCCTGTCACAGGGCGTACACACCAGATTCGCGTCCATACTCTTCATGCCGGTCATCCGATCGCATTTGACGATCGCTATGGCGATCGCGAATTTGATAAACAGCTGGCGGGCACCGGATTATCGCGTTTGTTCCTGCATGCTGCTGCGTTGAAGTTCACCCATCCAGGGACGGGCGCAGAGATGCGAGTCGAAGCGCCGCTGGACAATCAGCTCAAGCGTTGTCTTAAAATTCTTCGCGGGTAACCGCATGCAGGTGACGCTGCGCTGATCTTAAAACAACAGCGCAGCGCCCCCCGCTAATCACGCCATTAATGGATTTGCGTTCTCACGGCGCAGCATCTGGCAAAGTGCAATCAGCGGTAAGCCAACCAACGTATTCGGATCGCGACCATCAAGTTTATCAAACAGCGCAATCCCCAAGCCTTCGCTTTTGAAACTTCCCGCGCAATTCAACGGGCGCTCTCTGCGGACATAATCCTCAATCTCTTGTTCGCTCAGATGGCGGAAATGCACATCGAAGGGTTCGCATTCTGTTTGCAGATGACCGGTAGCAGAGTTGTAGAGTGCCAGACCCGTGTAAAAGGTGACGATAGATCCGCGCGCTTTCATTAATTGCCGGCGCGCGTTCTCTTCAGTGTGGGGTTTACCGGTAATTTCACCGTCCAATACGCAAACTTGATCGGAACCTATAATCAGATGATTAGGAAAGCGATTGGCGAGACTTTGCGCTTTTTCCTGCGCCAGGCGCAAAACCAAATGGCGTGGCGATTCAGCAGGTTGTGGTGTTTCATCAGTGATGGGCGCCGCACACTCGAAGGGAACACCCAGCTTTTCGAGCAGCGTGCGTCGGTACGGAGAAGTGGAAGCAAGCACGAGTTTCGGCATATTTTTTTCACCAGATATAGCGTATCGATGCCAGCCATTTTAAACTAGAGGCCGCAATGTGTGCGAATAATTGGCAAAAGGCAGCTGCGGTTGCCTTTTTCTTTGACTCTATGACGTTACAAAGTTAATATGCGCGCCCTATGCAAAAGGTAAAATTACCCCTGACTCTTGATCCGGTTCGTACGGCTCAGAAACGCCTCGATTACCAAGGTATTTATACCCCCGATCAGGCTGAGCGTATCGCCGAATCTGTGGTCAGTGTGGATACTGATGTAGAATGCTCCATGTCGTTCGATATCGATAACCAGCGCCTTGCCGTTTTAACCGGCGATGCAAAGGTAACGGTAACGCTCGAATGTCAGCGTTGCGGGAAACCGTTTATACGTCATGTTCACACAACGTATTGTTTCAGTCCGGTTCGTTCAGACGAACAGGCTGGAGCACTCCCGGAAGCGTATGAACCGATTGAGGTTAACGAATTCGGTGAAATCGATCTGCTTGCATTGGTTGAAGATGAAATCATCCTCGCCTTGCCAGTAGTTCCGGTGCATGATTCTGAACACTGTGAAGTGTCCGACGCGGACATGGTCTTTGGTGAATTGCCTGATGAAGCGCAAAAACCAAATCCATTTGCCGTATTAGCCAGTTTAAAGCGTAAGTAATTAAGGAGTAAGGTCCATGGCCGTACAACAGAATAAACCAACCCGTTCCAAACGTGGCATGCGTCGTTCCCATGACGCGCTGACTGCAGTTACCAGCCTGTCTGTAGACAAGACCTCTGGTGAGAAACACCTGCGTCACCACATCACTGCTGACGGTTTCTACCGCGGCCGCAAGGTTATCACTAAGTAATCACGCGCAAGCGTGATGAAGCTTAGTGAGGATTTCCCCAGGAAACTGGGGAAACGCCAAACCGGGCAGCGATGATACCTTGACACGTCTAACCCTGGCGTTAGATGTCATGGGAGGAGATTTTGGGCCTTCCGTGACAGTGCCTGCAGCATTGCAGGCACTGAACTCTAATTCTCAACTCACACTTCTTTTAGTCGGTAATCCCGACACAATCACGCCATTACTTGCAAAAGCTGACTTTGAACAACGTTCACGTCTGCAGATTATTCCTGCGCAGTCAGTTATTGCCAGTGATGCCCGGCCATCGCATGCGATCCGCAACAGTCGCGGAACATCAATGCGCATTGCGCTAGAGCTGGTAAAAGAAGGGCGGGCAGAGGCCTGCGTTAGCGCGGGTAACACCGGTGCGCTAATGGGGCTGGCGAAATTAATGCTCAAGCCCATTCAGGGGATTGAGCGTCCTGCGTTGGTGACGATATTGCCGCACCAACAAAAGGGCAAAACGGTGGTGCTCGATCTGGGTGCCAACGTCGATTGTGATAGTACAATGCTGGCCCAGTTTGCCATCATGGGGTCGGTGTTAGCTGAAGAAGTTGTGGGGATTTCAAATCCCCGGGTTGCGTTGCTGAACATCGGTGAAGAAGAGACAAAAGGCCTGGATAGCATTCGTGAAGCCGCAGAATTGCTAAAATCCGCGCCGTCAATTAACTATATTGGCTATCTTGAAGCTAATGAATTATTGACCGGTAAGACTGATGTTCTGGTGTGTGATGGATTCACTGGCAACGTGACGTTAAAAACGATGGAAGGGGTCGTGAGAATGTTCCTTTCTCTGCTCAAATCGCAGGGGGATGGGAAAAAAACGGCCTGGTGGCTGATTTTATTGAAGCGTTGGTTACAAAAGAGCCTGACGCGGCGATTCAGTCACCTCAACCCCGACCAGTATAATGGCGCCTGTCTGTTAGGATTGCGCGGCACGGTGATTAAGAGTCATGGTGCGGCCAATCAGCGAGCGTTTACCGTCGCCATTGAACAGGCAGTGCAGGCGGTGCAGCGACAAGTCCCACAGCGGATTGCCGCTCGCCTGGAATCTGTATTAGCAAAAAGTGACTGAGCGTACATGTATACGAAGATTTTAGGTACCGGCAGTTTTCTGCCCAAACAAGTGCGAACTAACGCCGATCTGGAAAAAATGGTCGATACCTCTGACGAGTGGATTGTCACACGTACAGGTATCCGTGAGCGCCGTATCGCCGCGCCTGATGAAACAGTTTCCACCATGGGCTATGAAGCAGGCCTCCGCGCGCTGGAAATGGCCGGTGTGGATAAAGATGAGATCGGTTTGATCATTGTCGCGACCACCTCTTCGACTCACGCGTTCCCGAGCGCAGCGTGCCAGATTCAGGGCATGATGGGTATTAAGGGTTGTCCTGCGTTTGACGTTGCTGCCGCGTGTGCTGGTTTCACTTATGCGCTTAGCATTGCCGATCAGTATGTGAAATCGGGCGCAGTAAAATATGCGTTAGTGATTGGCGCAGACGTGCTGGCGCGAACCTGCAACCCAGAAGATCGTGGCACGATTATTATTTTTGGCGATGGCGCGGGCGCTGTCCTGCTGGGTCAGTCAGAAGAGCAGGGTATTATCTCGACGCATTTACACGCTGACGGAAGTTATGGTGAGCTGCTGACGCTCCCTAACGCGGATCGTGTTAACCCGGACAATTCGATCTTCCTGACGATGGCAGGAAATGAAGTGTTTAAGGTTGCCGTGACGGAATTGGCTCATATCGTCGATGAAACCCTGTCCGAGAACAATCTTGAGCGTTCAGCGCTTGACTGGCTGGTTCCGCATCAGGCTAACCTGCGTATTATTAGTGCCACGGCGAAAAAGCTGGGCATGTCGATGGATAATGTTGTTGTGACGCTCGATCGCCATGGCAATACCTCTGCGGCGTCCGTACCCTGCGCATTTGACGAAGCGGTACGCGATGGACGAATTAAACGAGGCCAACTGGTCTTGCTTGAAGCCTTTGGTGGCGGTTTCACCTGGGGCTCCGCGCTGGTTCGTTTCTAATTAAGGATTAAAAATGACGCAATTTGCTTTTGTGTTCCCGGGCCAAGGGTCTCAGGCGGTTGGGATGTTGTCTGATTTAGCGGCAAACAACCCTATTATCGAAGAGACTTTCCGTGAAGCTTCTGATGCTCTGGGTTATGATCTTTGGGCGTTGACTCAGCAGGGGCCAGCAGAAGAGCTGAATAAGACCTGGCAAACCCAGCCTGCGTTACTGACGGCGTCAGTGGCGTTATGGCGTGTATGGCAGCAGCAGGGCGGCAAAACCCCAGCGCTGTTGGCGGGTCACAGCCTGGGTGAATACTCTGCGCTGGTTTGTGCGGGCGTTATTGCTTTTGCTGATGCCGTACGCCTGGTAGAAATGCGTGGCAAATTCATGCAGGAAGCGGTGCCAGAAGGCACCGGTGCGATGTCTGCAATCATCGGACTAGATGACGCATCTATTGCCAAAGCCTGTGAAGAATCAGCAGAAGGTCAGGTTGTTTCACCGGTGAACTTTAACTCGCCGGGCCAGGTGGTTATTGCCGGGAACAAAGAAGCTGTTGAACGCGCAGGCGCCGCCTGTAAAGCTGCGGGCGCGAAGCGTGCGCTGCCACTGCCTGTCAGCGTTCCGTCTCACTGCGCGTTGATGAAACCGGCTGCTGTTAAGCTGGCGGCAGAACTCGAAAAAATTACGTTTAACGCACCCGCTGTGCCTGTCGTGAACAATGTTGATGTGAAATGCGAAACGGCGCCGGAAGCGATTCGCGATGCGCTTGTTCGCCAGCTTTATAGCCCGGTGCAGTGGACCAAAACCGTTGAGTTTATGGCCTCGCAGGGCGTTGAGCATCTTTTCGAAGCCGGTCCGGGAAAAGTCCTGACCGGTCTGACAAAACGTATTGTTGATACCATGACTGCATCGGCTATTAACGAGCCGGAAGCCCTGTCAGCGGCACTCTCGCAATAAAAGAGGAACACCATGAGTTTTGAAGGAAAAATCGCGCTGGTAACGGGCGCAAGCCGCGGTATCGGACGTGCAATCGCTGAAACACTTGTCGCGCGTGGCGCGAAAGTCATTGGTACAGCCACCAGTGAAAATGGCGCTCAAGCCATCAGCGAATACTTAGGTGCAAATGGTAAAGGCTTGGTACTGAATGTGACCGATCCTGCATCTATCGAATCTGTTCTTGGAAATATTCGCGCAGAGTTTGGCGAAGTTGATATTCTGGTAAATAATGCCGGTATCACTCGTGACAACCTCCTGATGCGAATGAAAGATGATGAGTGGGACGATATTATCGAAACCAACCTGTCATCTGTATTCCGTCTGTCAAAAGCGGTAATGCGCGCTATGATGAAAAAGCGTTATGGTCGCATTATCACTATTGGTTCTGTGGTCGGTACCATGGGAAATGCTGGTCAGGCCAACTACGCTGCGGCGAAAGCGGGTCTGATTGGTTTCAGTAAGTCGCTGGCGCGTGAAATTGCGTCTCGCGGCATTACTGTTAACGTTGTTGCTCCGGGCTTTATTGAAACGGACATGACGCGTGCGCTGACTGATGATCAGCGTGCGGGTACACTGGCGGCAGTTCCTGCGGGGCGTTTAGGCTCCCCAAATGAAATCGCCAGTGCGGTGGCATTTTTAGCCTCTGACGAAGCGGGTTACATCACTGGTGAGACCCTCCACGTCAACGGCGGGATGTACATGGTTTAACCACGAGCTACACAAAATCATTCAGGTTGGATCAAGGCGGCATGGCCGATAAGACCTGGCGCACCGATTACTCTGTGACCGGAATCTGAGGGCGCTACCAACGAAGAAGCGGCCTAAATGAAGATGTGTAGAAAAAAATTTGCGTTATTAGGGCGAAAGGCCGCAAAATAACGTAAAATCGTGGTGAGACTTGCCGGGATTTAGTTGCAAATTTTTCAACATTTTATACACTACGAAAACCATCGCGAAAGCGAGTTTTGATAGGAAATTTAAGAGTATGAGCACTATCGAAGAACGCGTTAAGAAAATTATCGGCGAGCAGCTGGGCGTTAAGCAGGAAGAAGTTGTGAACTCCGCTTCCTTTGTTGAAGACCTGGGCGCAGATTCTCTTGACACCGTTGAGCTGGTAATGGCTCTGGAAGAAGAGTTTGATACTGAGATTCCGGACGAAGAAGCTGAGAAAATCACCACCGTTCAGGCTGCCATTGATTACATCAACGGTCACCAGGCGTAAGTGAACATCTCCAGGCGGTCATTCGACCGCCTGAGTTTTATCTTTTTCATTAACCACCACTCTCTTTTTTTATCCCTCCCTGGAGGACATACGTGTCTAAGCGTCGTGTAGTTGTGACCGGACTTGGCATGTTGTCTCCTGTCGGCAATACCGTAGAGTCCACCTGGAAAGCTCTCCTTGCCGGTCAGAGCGGCATCAGCCTAATCGACCATTTCGATACTAGCGCCTACGCAACGAAATTTGCTGGCTTAGTAAAGGATTTTAACTGTGAAGAATTCATCTCACGCAAAGAACAGCGCAAGATGGATGCCTTCATTCAATATGGAATTGTCGCTGGCGTTCAGGCCATGCAGGATTCTGGCCTTGAAATAACGGAAGAGAACGCTACCCGAATTGGTGCCGCTATTGGCTCCGGGATTGGCGGTCTAGGTCTGATCGAGGAAAACCATACCTCTTTGGTCAATGGTGGCCCGCGTAAGATCAGCCCATTCTTCGTTCCGTCCACGATTGTTAACATGGTGGCCGGTCACCTGACCATCATGTTTGGCCTGCGTGGCCCAAGCATCTCTATCGCAACTGCCTGTACTTCTGGTGTGCATAACATCGGCCAGGCTGCGCGTATCATCGCTTACGGTGATGCCGACGCAATGGTTGCGGGTGGTGCTGAAAAAGCCAGTACCCCACTGGGTGTGGGTGGTTTCGGTGCAGCGCGTGCGCTGTCTACTCGTAACGATAACCCTCAGGCGGCAAGTCGTCCGTGGGACAAAGACCGTGATGGTTTTGTTCTGGGTGACGGTGCTGGCATGATCGTACTCGAAGAGTATGAGCACGCGAAAAAACGCGGTGCGAAAATTTATGCTGAAATCATTGGTTTCGGCATGAGCAGTGATGCTTATCACATGACCTCACCACCGGAAGATGGCGCAGGTGCTGCGCTGGCAATGGTTAATGCTATTCGCGATGCCGGTATCGAACCGGGCCAGATTGGCTATGTGAACGCTCACGGCACCTCGACACCTGCTGGCGATAAAGCCGAAACGCAGGCTGTTAAATCAGTCTTTGGCGAGGCAGCAAGCCGCATTATGGTGAGCTCAACCAAATCCATGACCGGTCACCTGTTGGGTGCGGCAGGCGCGGTAGAGTCAATCTACTCCATCCTGGCGTTGCGCGATCAGGCTGTTCCGCCAACCATTAACCTGGATACTCCAGATGAAGGTTGCGATCTGGATTTCGTACCGCACGAAGCACGTCAGGTTACCGGCCTGGAGTATACCCTGTGTAACTCCTTCGGATTTGGCGGCACGAATGGTTCTCTGATCTTTAAAAAGATCTGAAGCCCGCTGCCAGATTGCGTTAAATGAAAAGGTCCGCTTGTCGGGCCTTTTTTATTCCGTTTTTTCCCCTTGTTCTGCATTATTCGTCCTGCCAAACTATTTGGCCATGCAAAAGGAGCGACCATGTTCTTCATTAATGGCCACATGCAGGATTCTCTTCCCGCAAACGACAGGGCGATCCAGTTTGGCGATGGCTGTTTCACGACAGCGCGCATCGTCAGCGGTGAGGTGTGTTTTCTAACCGCGCATATCCTGCGTTTGCAGAATGCATGCGAAAGACTGCTCATCCCCTTCGAACAGTGGCCCGAGCTCCAGCGCGAAATGCGCGAAATGGCCCAGGGAAATCAGCAGGGTGTTTTGAAAGTGATCATTAGCCGTGGCAGCGGGGGGCGGGGATACAGCGCGGCCAGCTGTCATCAGCCGACGCGTATTCTCTCTGTTTCTGATTATCCCGCACATTATGACGCCTGGCGCCGTAAAGGCATCACCTTAGAATTGAGTCCCGTTCGACTCGGCCGTAACCCCATGCTGGCGGGAATCAAACATCTCAATCGGCTTGAACAGGTCTTAATCCGTACTCATCTTGAACAGTCAGGGGCAGATGAAGCTCTGGTTCTTGACAGTGAAGGGTTCATTACGGAATGCTGTGCGGCCAATTTACTCTGGCGCAAAGGGAATGAGGTATTGACGCCGAAACTCGATCAGGCTGGCGTCAATGGCATCATGCGGCAGTATTGTTTGCAACAACTGGCACAGGCTGGCTTTCGCGTTGTCGAAATGAACGCAGGCGAAGACGCACTTTTGGCCGCCGATGAGGTGGTCATTTGCAATGCGTTGATGCCGGTCGTACCCGTTCGCAGTTACGGTGAACGCTGCTGGTCGTCGCGTGAGTTGTACTCGTTTTTAGCCCCACTGTGTGAGCAAGTGAAATCGTCATGAAAAAAATGTTGCGTTTTGTCCTCCTGCTTATCGTTGTGCTGGGTATTGCAGGCGGGGTAGGACTATGGAAAGTTCGCCAGATGGCGGACAGTAAAATTCTGATTAAAGAAGAGACTGTTTTCACATTGAAAGCAGGAACCGGGCGTCTGGCGCTGGGTGAACAGCTTTACAGCGACAAAGTGATTAACCGTCCGCGCGTATTCCAGTGGCTGCTGCGTATTGAGCCGGAGCTGTCTCACTTTAAGGCCGGGACCTATCGCTTCACGCCAGGTATGACGGTAAGAGAGATGCTGGAACTGCTGGAGAGTGGAAAAGAGGCGCAATTCCCCCTGCGATTCGTGGAAGGTATGCGCCTGAGTGACTACCTGAAACAGCTCCGCGACGCGCCTTATATCAGCCATACGCTGAAAGATGACAGCTACGCCACCGTTGCGGACGTCCTTAAGCTGGAACATCCGGAATGGGTTGAAGGCTGGTTCTGGCCCGACACCTGGATGTATACCGCCGGGACAACCGATGTGGCTATTCTTAAACGTGCGCACACCAAAATGGTAACGGCCGTTGATAAAGCCTGGGAGGGGCGCGCGGAAGGGCTGCCTTATCAGGATAAAAATCAGTTTGTGACAATGGCGTCAATCGTTGAAAAAGAGACGGCTGTCGCACGCGAGCGCGATCAGGTGGCGTCGGTATTTATCAATCGCCTGCGTATCGGTATGCGTCTGCAAACCGATCCGACGGTGATTTATGGCATGGGTGAAGACTACAAGGGCAAGATCACGCGTAAGGATCTGGAGACGCCAACCGCGTATAATACTTACGTGATTAGCGGCTTACCGCCTGGACCGATTGCCACCCCGAGTCAAGCCTCTCTGGATGCTGCGGCGCATCCGGCAAAAACACCGTATCTCTATTTTGTGGCCGATGGAAAAGGTGGGCACACCTTTAACACCAACCTGGTGAGTCACAATCGCTCTGTTCAGGACTATCTGAAAGCAATTAAGGAAAAAAATGCGCAGTAATTACATCGTCATTGAGGGGCTGGAAGGCGCCGGTAAAACCACGGCACGAAATGTGGTGGTGGACACACTTAAAGAACTCGGCATTGAGCAGATGGTTTTCACCCGTGAACCGGGTGGCACGCAACTGGCCGAGAAGCTCAGAAGCCTGGTGCTGGACATCAAATCCGTTGGCGACGAAGCGATCGACGTGAAAGCCGAAGTGCTGATGTTTTACGCTGCGCGCGTGCAGCTGGTTGAAACGGTGATTAAACCCGCGCTGGCGGAAGGCCAGTGGGTGATCGGGGATCGCCATGATTTATCTACGCAGGCTTATCAGGGCGGTGGCCGAGGTATTGATCAACAGATGCTGGCGACACTGCGTAACGCTGTGCTGGGTGATTTTCGCCCAAACCTGACGCTTTATCTGGATGTGACCCCAGAAGTGGGTCTGAAGCGTGCCCGTGCCCGCGGTGAGCTGGATCGTATCGAACAAGAGTCATTGGATTTCTTTAATCGCACCCGCGCTCGTTATTTAGAATTGGCCGCGCAGGATGACTCGATTCGTACGATTGACGCCACGCAGTCGCTTGAGGATGTCACGCGCTCTATTCGTGAGACCATCACCGCATGGTTACAGGAGCAACAGGCATGAAATGGTATCCATGGTTGCGTCCGCACTTTGATCAGCTGATAAGCAGCTATCAGGCCGGTCGGGGGCATCATGCGCTACTGATTCAGGCGTTACCCGGTATGGGTGACGACGCCCTCATTTATGCACTCACGCGTTTTTTAATGTGCCAGCAGCCAGAAGGACATAAAAGCTGTGGAAAGTGTCGTGGCTGCCAGTTGATGCAGGCAGGCACACATCCAGATTACTACACTCTGGAACCTGAAAAGGGTAAGAGCTCGCTCGGTATTGATGCCGTGCGCGAAGTCAGCGAAAAACTGTACGAGCACGCCAGACTGGGTGGTGCGAAAGTCGTCTGGCTGAAAGATGCGGCTCTCCTGACCGAGGCAGCCGCCAACGCGCTGTTAAAAACGCTGGAAGAGCCACCTGAAAAAACCTGGTTCTTTATGTCGTGCCGTGAACCGGGACGATTGCTTGCGACGCTGCGTAGTCGTTGTAGGCTGCATCATCTTGCCGCCCCCTCAGAAGCATGGGCATTAACCTGGCTTGAACGAGAAGTGACGGTGTCACAAGATGCTGCGTTAACGGCGCTTAGATTGAGCAGCGGCGCACCCGCTGCGGCGTTAGAGCTGCTGCAAAAAGATCGCTGGGCCCAGCGTGAGCAGCTCTGTCAAGCATTCAGCCAGGCTCTGGACTCCCGTGATTGGTTCAGTCTGGTGAGCACCCTGAACCACGATCAGGCCACGTCGCGCTTGCACTGGCTGGCTTCCTTATTGTTGGACGCGCTAAAACTTCAGCAAAGCGCCACGCTTCTGAGCAACGCCGATGCCTGGCCGCTGGTGAACACGCTGGCTAACCAACTTTCTGATGCGAAATTGCGTGCCATTCTTCATGATATTTGCGCTTGCCGCGAACAACTGTTGACGGTCACTGGACTCAATCGCGAACTGGTGCTCACCGATCTTTTCCTGCGTATCGAACGTTACTTACAACCCGGCGCGCTGCTGCCTGCTTCCCATCTCTGAGAGAGACATTATGTTTTTAGTCGACTCACACTGCCATCTCGATGGCCTGGATTATCAATCTCTGCATAAAAACGTGGATGACGTGCTTGAAAAAGCCGCCGCTCGCGATGTGAAATTTTGTCTGGCGGTCGCCACCACGTTACCCGGATACCGCTCTATGCGCGATCTGGTCGGCGAGCGCGATAACGTTGTTTTCTCCTGCGGCGTGCACCCGCTGAATCAGGATGAAGAGTATGACGTAGAAGCGTTGCGTCGTATGGCGGCGGAAGAGGGCGTTGTAGCGATGGGGGAGACAGGGCTGGATTATTTTTACACGCCAGAAACAAAACCGCGTCAGCAAGAGTCGTTTCGCCATCACATCCGTATCGGACGCGAGCTGAACAAACCGGTTATCGTGCACACCCGCGATGCACGCGCTGACACACTGGCCATCCTTCAGGAAGAAAACGTGACGGATTGCGGTGGCGTACTACACTGTTTCACAGAAGACAGAGAAACGGCGGGTAAGCTGCTTGATTTAGGTTTTTATATCTCGTTTTCGGGGATCGTGACGTTTCGTAACGCTGAGCAGCTGCGTGATGCTGCGCGTTATGTGCCTCTCGACCGTATTCTGGTGGAAACAGACTCTCCTTATCTGGCACCGGTGCCGCATCGCGGTAAAGAAAATCAGCCAGCCATGACGAGAGACGTGGCTGAGTATATGGCCGTACTGAAAGGCGTGAGCCTTGAAGAGCTGGCTCGTGCCACCACGGACAACTTTGCCAGCCTGTTCCACATCGATCCCGCCCGCCTGCAATCTCGTTGAAAGACCTGTTTTTTTTAGGCTCGTAATTAATAAACAAAGCGAGTAAAGTTCACCGCCTTATTTGGGGCGGTGACAGTGTTTTTTGACATATCTGGACATGCTTTTTGTAAATAACTGCAAGTTTTTCGATCGTCATAAGCTGAAACGTGATAGCCGTCAAACAAAGTCTCAGGGATTTATTTTACCCTGTGTAATAAATAAAGGGCGCTTAGATGTCCTGTCCACGGCGCGGTTCTCCCCCCGTGCCCATGCGTGAAAGCGTAAAAAAAAGCACAAATACTCAGGAGCACTCTCAATATGTTTAAGAATGCATTTGCTAACCTGCAAAAGGTCGGTAAATCGCTGATGCTGCCAGTATCCGTACTGCCTATCGCAGGTATCCTGCTGGGCGTCGGTTCTGCAAACTTCAGCTGGCTGCCAGCCGTAGTCTCTCACGTGATGGCCGAAGCAGGCGGTTCTGTTTTTGCTAACATGCCGCTGATCTTCGCGATCGGTGTCGCTCTGGGCTTCACCAATAACGACGGTGTATCCGCTCTGGCTTCCGTTGTGGCTTACGGCATCATGGTGAAAACCATGGCTGTGGTTGCGCCGCTGGTACTGCACTTATCTGCTGAAGAAATCGCAGCGAAACACCTGGCTGATACCGGTGTTCTCGGCGGTATCATCTCGGGTGCTATTGCAGCCTATATGTTCAATCGCTTCTATCGCATCAAGCTGCCAGAATATCTGGGCTTCTTCGCGGGCAAGCGTTTTGTCCCTATCATTTCTGGTCTGGCAGCGATTTTCACCGGTGTGGTCCTGTCCTTCATCTGGCCACCGATTGGTTCCGCGATCCAAACCTTCTCTCAGTGGGCTGCATACCAGAACCCGGTTGTCGCGTTCGGTATCTACGGTTTCGTTGAGCGCTGCCTGGTGCCGTTTGGTCTGCACCACATCTGGAACGTTCCTTTCCAGATGCAGATTGGTGAATACACCAACGCTGCAGGTCAGGTGTTCCACGGCGATATCCCACGTTATATGGCAGGTGACCCAACTGCAGGCAAACTGTCTGGTGGCTTCCTGTTCAAAATGTACGGTCTGCCGGCTGCTGCGATTGCTATCTGGCACTCTGCTAAACCAGAGAACCGTGCAAAAGTGGGCGGTATCATGATTTCCGCAGCGTTGACCTCGTTCCTGACCGGTATCACCGAGCCGATCGAGTTCTCCTTCATGTTCGTTGCGCCGATCCTGTACATCATCCACGCGGTTCTGGCTGGCCTGGCGTTCCCAATCTGTATCCTGTTGGGTATGCGTGACGGTACCTCGTTCTCGCACGGTCTGATCGACTTCATCGTGCTGTCTGGTAACAGCAGCAAGCTGTGGCTGTTCCCTATCGTGGGTGCGTGCTACGCAGTGGCGTACTACACCATCTTCCGTGTGCTGATCAAAGCACTGGACCTGAAAACCCCAGGTCGTGAAGATGCGTCTGACGATGTGAAAGCGACAGCGACCGGTGAAATGGCTCCAGCACTCGTTGCGGCATTCGGCGGTAAAGAAAACATCACTAACCTGGACGCGTGTATCACCCGTCTGCGTGTCAGTGTTGCTGATATCGCTAAAGTCGACCAGCCTGGCCTGAAGAAATTGGGCGCAGCAGGCGTAGTTGTTGCAGGCTCTGGTGTTCAGGCCATCTTCGGAACCAAATCCGATAACCTGAAAACCGAAATGGATGAGTACATCCGCAGCAACTAAGTGGTGATTTGGGGAGACTAAGGCAGCCGAATGGCTGCCTTTTTTATTGCCAACTGAAAACCACGTCCTGTGGGCGTGGTCATCAAGTGGTTTTGGCTCTGCCTTATTGTTTTGGGATTTAAATCTCACAGGACAGGTAGAGACTTGTTTAAGGGTTTTGGTGCGCCCTTTTAGGGCGAAATCAATGCCGGCTTCTATGAAGGCGGATTTTTATTGCCCGAAATAAAAAGGGAGCCCTCTGGCTCCCTTTGCATACCGTTAATAACTTAGAACTGATAGCTGGCCGTTACGCTAACGTTGCGTGGTTCGCCATAAACAAGTGAACCCTGGACGTTGGTATCGTAGGTTTTATCGAACAGGTTGTTCAGGTTACCCTGGACGGAGAGGTTTTTCGTCACCTGATAGCGGGTGAACAAGTCAACAAGCGCGTAGCTGCCCTGTTCTGCACGCCATGTGCCATAAGGTGTCGCAACATCGCTGTAGACACTGTTCTGCCAGTTAACGCCACCGCCAACGGTCAAGGCAGGCAGTGCCGGCAGACGGTAACGGGTGAACAGTTTAACCGTGGTGCGTGGCAGATTCGGGTTAACCGCCTTGCCATCGCTATCTTCTGCGACGTAACGCGTTGCACCAAAGGTCATCTGCCAGTTATCGGTCAGAGCGCCGTTGAGTTCAAATTCCACACCTTTACTGACGGTGCCATCAACACCTTCATAAGCCGTATCGGTTGATCCCTGAATCGTTCGGCCAGTGCTTTGCGCCACGTTATCTTGTTCAATACGGAACACGGACAGGGTGGTGGTCAGGCGGCTGTTCATCCAGTCAGATTTCAAACCGACTTCATAGTTATTACCGGTGACAGGCGAGAGGTATGTGCCCGAGCTGTCGCGGTAATTTTGTGGCTGGAAGATAGAGGTATAGCTTGCGTAAGTCGACCAGTTATCGTCGATGTCGAACACCAGGCCGGCGTAAGGGGTGGTGTGATTTTTCTCCATACCATACGTCATGGTATCGACACGCCAGTTGGTGTAACGAGCGCCAAGGATCAAGTGCAGCGGGTCAGCCAGAGAGATACGGGTCGCGGCATACAGCGACTTCATATAGGTTTTGTCATCCTGGGCGAGGCTTTGTGATCCCCAGTTTGTCTCCGGGAAATTGCCGTCGTAGTCATAGAAACTGCCCAGTTCATCAGGGAAAACGTTCGCCCATGAGTTGGTGTAACGGTTGGTCTGACGACTGTAGCTGCCACCAAACATCACGGTATGCTGACGGCCTAACAGCTCGTAACCGCCGTCCGCGAACAGATCCACTGCGTCTACTTTACGTTTGCCGCTGTTCCAGCCTGTACCACCAACATAGCCAAAGTCAGGGCCATAATTGACGTAGGGACCGGTCAACATACCGGTGCTTTTATCAACGTAGGCATCGAGGTACATGGCTTTACTGTCGAACTTCGCTTCGGTATGGGTCGCATTCAGCGTGGCTTGCCAGTTGTCTGCAAAGCGCTGCTTCACGGTCGCAAAGAATTTGTTGAACTCTTTGTCGTTGTAAGCCCAGTCCGGTGCAGTGCTGTGCGCGCGATCGTAATGTCTCACGCTTCCATCGGTATTCCAGCGCGGTAAGCCGCCCCAGGTCTGATTGTTAACGTCGATACGTTGATATTCATACCCCGCGGACAGCGACGTCGTCTCGCCTAAGTCTGCGTCAACAATTCCAGAGAAGAAGGTTTTCTTTTGATTGTATCGGTCAAGCCAGGAGTCGTTGTCCTGATAACCGGCCACGATACGCGCGCGAACATTGCCATCATCAGTCAACGGACTTTGCATATCCATGACATAGCGCTGTTTGTTCCAGCTACCATATTCCGCAGAAAGATTGCCGTTAAACTCTCGGCTGGTGGCATGTTTACGCACCATGTTGATAGCAGCCGAAGGATTACCGGTTCCGGTCATCAATCCATTCGCACCACGCACGACTTCAATACGTTCAAACAGTGCAGTATCAGAAAGGGCGTCACCCAGGTTCCAGCGTGATTCGAAATAGGTCGGGATGCCATCAACCATGTAGTTATCAATCTGGAAACCGCGCGAGTAATAGCTGCTACGGTCGGAATCAGCGGTGCTTTTGCTAATCCCCATGGTGCTATCCATCACGTCACCCAGCGTTTGTAATTGCTGATCTTCCATGCGCTGTTCGCTAACGATGGTGACAGACTGAGGAATATCGCGCTGCACCATCTGCATTTTGGTGCCAACGGTGGTCGTTTTTACGCTGTAATCCTGCTCGTCATTTGCAGTACCAGACTGAGAGCCGTCTACAATGACCGTATCTTCGGTTGGTGCGGCGAAACTTGCGGTAGGCATCAATGCCATAGCAATGCAGGCTGCCAGCAACGTGGGTGTTGCGGCAGGCTGACGTTGCCCATCCCTGGAGTGATTAATGAAAGACATCATCAAACCCTTTCTGAGTGAAGTGTGAATTTATTGCCCCAGTCCCGATAACGGTCGGAGGTCATTTCTATGTTAAAAATGCGCATGAAAATGCAAATGCGAAATATACGCATTAGGATTCGCTATGTAAACAGATGTAACTAGTTCACTTGAAATTATGTTTTAGTCCTGCTGAAAGGCAGGAAAGGTCACTCGGCGACCAGGAAATTCGCACTCAGGAAAGAAATCGAGGGATAAGGTTGAAAGGACAGGAGAAAGTCGCTCATACTCTTGTGTTGTGCCACAGAGCAACAGGTCGCCATAAGACTCTTACCGTGGTTGCCACACCAGACTAAACACACAAGGAAAACGTCATGGCTGAAGAAACCATTTTCAGTAAAATTATCCGCCGCGAAATTCCGGCCGATATCGTGTATCAGGATGAACTGGTCACGGCTTTCCGCGACATTTCGCCACAGGCACCGACACACATCCTTATTATCCCCAATATTCTGATTCCGACGGTCAACGATGTGAAAGCCGAGCATGAAGTGGCGTTAGGCCGTATGCTGACGGTAGCCGCGAAAATTGCTGAGCAGGAAGGCATTGCCGAAGACGGTTACCGTCTGATCATGAACTGTAATCGTCATGGCGGGCAGGAAGTTTATCATATTCACATGCATCTCCTGGGCGGTCGTCCGCTCGGATCGATGCTGGCGCATAAAGGTCTTTGACATGCAAAGAGGGCGTATTGCCGTTCTGGTATTGGCTATAGTGTTGGCGGGCTGTAGCTCGCGTCCCGCGATCCCGGTCAGCGATGAACAGACGCTGGTAATGGAATCGTCGGTTCTGGCTGCGGGGATCACCGCCGAGGCGCCGACATTGACGCTCAGCGACATCCAGCCATCGGCGTCCTCCACGCTCTATAACGAAAGACATGAGCCTGTCACCATCCATTATCGGTTTTTCTGGTATGACGTGAGAGGGCTGGAGATGCATCCGCTGGAAGCGCCACGCACCGCCGTTATTCCGGCAAATTCCTCTGTTACGCTTTATGGCAGCGCTAATTATCTGGGTGCGCATAAAGTCAGACTGTATCTTTATTTGTAAGGGGTAAACCTTGATTAGAAATTTGAGCCGTTACGCGCTCGTTACCGCTTTTGCACTCTTCCTGTCGGGCTGTATCACCCGCACAGAACAACAGCCCGCGCCGGTCGATGAGGCCAAACCGGGTACCGAGCAGCCCGCGCAACCGACGCAGCCGGTGCCTACGGTGCCGTCCGTGCCAACTATTCCTGCGCAGCCAGGCCCAATCGAACATCCTGATCAAACCTCGCAGCCTGCGCCACGCGTACGTCACTATGACTGGAACGGCGCGATGCAACCGATGGTTGGCAAAATGTTGCAGGCGCAAGGGGTAACGGCAGGTAGCGTGTTGCTGGTGGACAGCGTGAATAACCGTACCAACGGAACGCTCAATGCCGGTGAAGCGACCGAAACCCTGCGCAATGCGCTGGCGAATAACGGCAAGTTTACGCTGGTGTCCGCACAGCAACTGGCCGTCGCGAAACAGCAACTGGGCCTTTCACCGCAGGACAGCCTGGGCTCGCGCAGCAAAGCAATGGGTATCGCGCGTAATGTAGGGGCACAATATGTCCTCTATTCCAACGCAACCGGCAACGTGAATACGCCAGCGCTGCAAATGCAGCTGATGCTGGTTCAGACAGGTGAAATTATCTGGTCAGGTAAAGGTGCCGTTTCGCAACAATAACGTCACGCGCGAAGACCTCATTTCGCGCTATTTCCCGTCGTATCGCCTTATCGCGCCGCAAACCCACGCCGGGTTTAGCGGCGCGAGCTGCATTATTGAGGAGGGCGAAAACCGTCTGGTTTTGCGTCAGCATCATGATGCTGCCGCGCCCGCGTTTCATTTTCGTCGTCAATATAATGCCCTCAAGCGGCTTCCCTCGGATGTCGTGCCTGATCCGCGCTTCTTCAAGCATGGCTGGATGGCTGTTGAGTTTCTTGCGGGTGAGATTAAATCAGCGCTTCCCGATGCGCCAACGCTCGCGGGCATGCTGTATCATCTGCATCGGCAATCTCGCCTCGGCTGGCGTATCACGGTTTTGCCGCTTCTGGACTATTACTGGCAGCAGGCGGCGCCCGGCAGGCATACGCCTTTCTGGCTGGCAACGCTGAAGAGGTTGCGTACGCGCGGCGAACCGTACCCGCTACGGTTAGCCCCATTGCATATGGATGTTCACGCCGGAAATATCGTGCATACCCGAACGGGCGAAAGGCTGATTGACTGGGAGTATGCCGGTGACGGTGATGTCGCACTGGAGCTGGCAGCAGTCTGGGCACCCACGGAAGATGCCCGGCTGGCGCTGATTCGCGCCTATGCACAGACGGCGAATATGAGCGTCCATGCGCTGGCGCAACAGGTAAAACGCTGGCGGCCGTGGGTGCTGATGCTGATGGCGGGCTGGTACGAGCTTCGCTTTAGCCAGTCGGGCGACAAACAATTTATTGCGCTGGCAGACGATGCCTGGCGACAGTTACAAACTAAAGGATAAGAGAGGTTCGTGTGGGTCCAGTAATGTTGGATGTCGAAGGGTATGAACTGGATGCGGAAGAGCGCGAGATTCTGGCGCATCCGCTTGTTGGGGGCCTGATTCTGTTTACCCGCAACTATCACGATCCAGAGCAGGTGCGCGAGCTTGTCCGCCAAATCCGCGCGGCATCGCGCAATCATCTGGTGGTGGCGGTGGATCAGGAAGGTGGGCGCGTTCAGCGTTTTCGTGACGGATTTACCCGTCTGCCTGCCGCACAATCATTCGCTGCGTTGATGGGAACAGAAGAGGGCGGCAATCTGGCGCAAGAGGCCGGCTGGCTGATGGCGAGCGAAATGATCGCCATGGATATCGACGTCAGTTTTGCACCCGTGCTGGATGTGGGCCATATCAGCGCCGCAATTGGCGAGCGTTCCTATCATGAAGATCCGCACATCGCCCTGGCGATGGCGACGCGCTTTATTGACGGAATGCATGATGCCGGGATGAAAACCACCGGCAAGCATTTCCCTGGGCACGGCGCGGTCACGGCGGATTCGCACAAAGAGACACCGCGCGATCCGCGTCCGGAAGCGGTGATTCGCGCCAAGGATATGTCGGTGTTCCGCTCCCTGATTACCGACAATAAACTCGACGCCATCATGCCAGCGCATGTGATTTACAGTGATGTCGATCCGCGCCCGGCCAGCGGGTCCTCGCACTGGCTGCAAACGGTGTTGCGTAAAGAGCTCGGTTTTAACGGCGTAATTTTCTCTGACGATTTGTCGATGGAAGGGGCGGCGATTATGGGCAGCTACGCGGAGCGCGGACAAGCGTCGCTGGACGCAGGTTGCGATATGATCCTTGTCTGCAATAATCGTAAAGGTGCGGTTAGCGTGTTAGATAACCTGTCGCCGATCAATGCTGAACGTGTTACACAATTGTATCATAAAGGTTCATTTAGCCGTCAGGAGCTAATGAGCAGCGCTCGCTGGAAAACGGTGAACGCGCAGCTCGAGGCACTCAATGAGCGCTGGCAGGCACACAAAGCGGGCCAATAACCATCCCGGAAGACGTAGTGTGGCGAGGAAACGATGATCATTTATTTGCACGGTTTTGACTCGAACAGTCCTGGTAACCATGAGAAAGTGCTGCAGCTGCAGTTTATCGATCCGGACGTGCGGCTGATTAGCTACAGTACGCGCCATCCAAAGCATGACATGCAGCATCTGCTCAAAGAAGTGGACAAAATGCTGCAGCTCAATGTCGACGAACGCCCGCTGATTTGTGGCGTCGGTCTCGGCGGCTATTGGGCGGAGCGTATCGGTTTTCTCTGCGATATTCGCCAGGTCGTCTTCAACCCGAATCTGTTCCCTGAAGAGAACATGGAAGGCAAAATCGACCGGCCTGAAGAGTATGTTGATATCGCCACAAAATGCGTCAGTAATTTCCGCGAGAAAAACCGCGATCGCTGCCTCGCGATCCTCTCCCGACAGGATGAGGCGCTGAGCAGCCACCGCGCGGCGGAGTTTTTGCACCACTATTATGAAATTGTGTGGGATGAAGAGCAGACCCACAAATTCAAGAATATCTCCCCGCATCTACAGCGCATCAAAGCCTTCAAGACTCTGGGTTAACCCTTTCTGAAGATTCTCTGGCCCGGCGGCGAAAGCTTGCCGGGCTTTGTCTTTGCTACAATTGTGCAAATTTAAAGCGGCAAAACTTGATTCATATCAATTTTGGTATGACCAATGCGCCTTGCGTGTTATTCTCAATACCAATGAATGGTTTCAGTGCTGTAACCTGTTGTTAATTAAGGGTTATTTTTATAACTTTTAATTAACAATTGGTTAATAATTTGAGGGGGTCACATTGACTACGCCATTGAAAAAGATAGTGATTGTAGGCGGCGGCGCAGGTGGGCTGGAGCTGGCAACACAACTCGGTAAAAAACTGGGTCGTGGTAAAAAAGCCAAAATTACGCTGGTCGATCGTAACCACAGCCATCTGTGGAAACCGCTGCTGCACGAAGTGGCAACCGGTTCACTGGATGAAGGTGTGGATGCCCTGAGCTATCTGGCGCACGCGCGTAATCACGATTTCCAGTTCCAACTGGGTTCGGTGATGGACATCAACCGTGAGAGCAAAACCATCACGCTCGCTGAGTTGCGAGATGAGAAAGGTGAGCTGCTGGTGCCTGAGCGCAAACTGCCGTATGACACGCTGGTGATGGCGCTGGGCAGTACCTCTAACGACTTCAATACGCCGGGCGTGAAAGATCACTGCATCTTCCTGGATAACCCGCATCAGGCTCGTCGTTTCCATCAGGAAATGCTCAATCTGTTCCTGAAATATTCCAATAATCTTGGCGCGAACGGCAAAGTGAATATCGCGATTGTCGGTGGCGGGGCGACGGGCGTTGAACTGTCTGCTGAGCTGCACAATGCGGTAAAACAGCTTCACAGCTACGGTTATAAAGGGTTGACCAACGATGCACTGAACGTGACGCTGGTCGAAGCTGGCGAACGTATTCTGCCTGCATTGCCACCGCGTATTTCAGGCGCTGCGCACAGCGAGCTGACCAAAATGGGCGTGCGTGTTCTGACGCAAACCATGGTCACCAGTGCCGATGCTGGCGGTCTGCACACCAAAGATGGCGAGTACATTCAAGCGGATCTGATGGTTTGGGCTGCGGGTATCAAAGCGCCTGATTTCATGAAAGAGATTGGCGGCCTGGAAACGAACCGCATCAACCAGCTCGTCGTTGAACCGACGCTGCAAACCACGCGCGATCCGGATATCTATGCGATTGGCGACTGCGCATCTTGTGCGCGCCCGGAAGGTGGGTTTGTACCACCGCGTGCGCAGGCGGCTCATCAGATGGCAAGCCTGGCGCTGCATAACATCCTGGCGCAGACGAAGGGCAAAACCCTCAAGTCATACGTCTACAAAGACCACGGCTCGCTGGTTTCACTGTCGAACTTCTCAACCGTGGGCAGCCTGATGGGTAACCTGATGCGTGGCTCTATGATGGTTGAAGGGCGTATTGCGCGCTTCGTGTATATCTCGCTGTACCGCATGCATCAGGTCGCGCTGCACGGTTATTTCAAAACCGGTTTGATGATGCTGGTGGGCAGCATTAACCGCGTGATTCGTCCACGTCTTAAACTGCACTAATCTCAGCCCCCTTCGGTCCCACCGGAGGGGGTTTTTAGCCTCTCGTCCTGTCATCCCCTCTGAAAGTCCAGGAGTTCTCCGAAAGGTATTCATGGCCACTGAACCCCTCTGTTTTTGATCCTTATTCTGATTGGCGAAGTCTGTCTTTGATTGCAAAATTGTTACTAACAGCAACAAAGGAGGAAGTCCCGTGAATAAATCAATGTTGGCGGGTATAGGGATTGGCGTGGCTGCTGCGCTTGGCGTGGCGGCGGTTGCCAGTCTTAACGTGTTTGAGCGTGGCCCGCAATACGCACAAGTTGTTTCAGCAACACCCATTAAAGAATCCGTGAAAACGCCTCGTCAGGAGTGCCGCAACGTGGCCGTAACCCATCGTCGTCCGGTACAGGATGAAAATCGCATCGCAGGTTCTGTTCTGGGTGCGGTAGCGGGTGGTGTGATTGGTCATCAGTTTGGCGGTGGGCGCGGGAAAGATGTTGCCACGGTCGTCGGTGCATTAGGCGGGGGATATGCGGGTAATCAGGTCCAGGGCGCGATGCAGGACGGAGATACCTACACCACCACGCAGCAGCGTTGTAAAACTGTCTACGATAAGTCAGAAAAAATGCTGGGTTACGACGTGACCTATAAGATCGGCGATCAGCAGGGCAAAATCCGAATGGATAAAGATCCCGGCACCCAAATTCCACTGGATGGCAATGGCCAACTGGTTTTGAATAACAAGGTGTGAAAAAAGCACTTCTTTGAATTTGGCTCCTCACGCGCTCAGGCTGAGGAGCCTTTTTGTGCTGTAAAACAGTTGTTAAAGGTCAAATTCATGATGCTGGCGCAGGAGCAGAAATCCTGTAATCAGCACTGAGATAAATGCAAACAGCACTGAACCCCCACATAAAATCCACAGACCAAATAACAATGTAATTACTATTAGCACTTTGAATAATGGTAATAGCAAAATCATCTTTATTTTCCTTCCGCATGTGTACAGTCAGAAAGTGCCTTTGTCATCGACAGAAATAATGTACCGCCGCATCGGTCGGGAAAAGATAAAGCTACGGTTATTAGCGTCTTCGTGACGTGAACGACTCTCCATGAATGGCTGCTAATCATTAGCAGCACAATAATCACCATTTAAGAGTAGCAAACGAGGCGCTTTTCGAGATAGATTTGACCTATTGTTCAACAGGCCAAATCTTATTTCTGACGATATATTCAGCCTTTGAGCAGCTCAGGCCAGAGCCGCAGCGTGGTATGAGTGATTTTTTGCAGCTTTTCAATTCCTGCACCTTCACGCGCGCTGATCGACATGCCCTGCAGGATGCAACTCAAGAACTGGGTTAATTCTACCGTATCGCAATCCGCTGGAATCTCACCCCGCGCCTGACGCTGGCGTAAAAACGCACCCAGCGTCTCTTCCTGCATGGCGTGACGCGATTTCACGGTATTGGCGATCGCTTTCGACGAGGCCGCGAGCGTGGCGGAAGTGTTGATCATGAAACAGCCCGCTGGCGTCTCCTTGCTGGTAAAGCATGCCGCCACCGTTGCGAAATAATCCTCTAAGGCTTGTTCAACCGTCTTCTCTTCGCAGAAAAGCTGTGCCTCATGCTTCGCCGCAAAACGGGTGATATAGCGATCCAGCACCGCACGGAACAGACCTTCTTTATTGGTAAATTCTGCGTACAGCGTAGGGGCTTTCGCACCAGTGGCTTCGACCAGATCGGACAAAGACGTGGCTTCGTAGCCGTGCTGCCAGAAAAGTGTCATGGCCTTATCAAGCGCCGCATCCCTGTCGAACACCTTCGGTCGGCCACGGCTTTTTTTAGCGCAACTCGTGATGTCGGTTGTCATAGCCGTTGTACCTCGGTTGGTTTGTTGAACGACCATTATAAAAATAATAGACAGTGCCGACCAGCATTGATTTTATAAAAATAAATTAATCATATGAATATGGTTAATATGAGTTTTTAAATTAATTTAACGATCATTATAAAATAGTGTTGACGTGTGACGTAGATCACATCTATCATTTACCTATCGATCGTTAAGTAATTAACTTAAGACCTCCTAATCATCTGCTAAAGGCTACTCATCATGAAAAACGTAAAAACGCTGATCGCTGCTGCTTTTCTAAGCTCACTCTCTTTCGCAAGCTTTGCGGCTGTTGAAGTGCAATCCACTCCTGCAGACCAGCAAAAAGTGGGCATTATTTCCGCTAACGCAGGGACTAACCTGGGTTCACTGGAAGATCAGCTGGCGCAAAAAGCTGACGAAATGGGCGCAAAATCTTTCCGCATCACGTCAGTGACTGGCCCGAACACGCTGCACGGCACCGCTGTTATTTATAAATAAGCCTGGCGAAACCCTCATATTTGCCACTGCAATAAAAAAGGCCCTGCATCACTGCGGGGCCTTTTTTTGTTCACTCGTTAGAGGGGTTGTTGAGTGACTCCGGGATGCGGCGTCACATCCACCGGCATGCCTGAACGAATCTCCATCGCTCTTTCCATGACCGCGCTATCGGCACTGGCTTTGAACGTTTGCATAGCGGCGTTCAGGACAATCGGCAGCGTTTGCGGATCGTCACCAATATTTTTTGACAGCGGCTGGTGGATTTCGACGAGACGTTTTCCGCCCGGCTCTTCCGACACTTTAATCGGCGTGTTCAAAATATTGACCTTCGTCCCTGGTGTAATCACCCGGAACAGGGTTTCGATATCGCCATCGCGCAGGCGAATACAGCCTGAGCTCACGCGCATCCCAATCCCAAAATCAGCATTCGTTCCGTGTAGCAAATAGACGCCGCCGTAGGCCGCCAGACGGATGGCATGATGGCCCATCGGGTTGTCGGGACCCGCCGGAACGACAGCAGGTAAATCAATTCCCTGCGCTTTGTAACGCGCACGGATATTGGCGGTCGGCGTCCAGGTTGGGTTTGCACGTTTATCCGACACCGTCGTCACCATCGTTGGCGTTAAGGTATCGCCGCCTAACTGACCGATACCGATCGGGTAAACCGTCACCTCTTTTTTCCCTGGCGGGTAATAATAGAGTCGCAATTCAGCCAGGTTGATCACCAGCCCTTCACGCGGCGCGTCAGGTAACAGCGTTTGCAGCGGAATCGTGAGAACGCTGCCCGCGCGCGGAACGTAAGGATCGACGCCTGGGTTCGCCTGTAACAACGCCAGAAAGCCGACGTTATATTTTTTCGCGATCGCTTCAAGTGATCCGCCATCATTTTCCACGACGTGAAATTTATTTTCACCCACCAGTCGGCTACCGGCGGGCGGCAGAGGCCAGGTGTTAGCGCGAGCGGGAAGGGCAATCGCCACCGCCGCCGCAAGCGCGAAAAAGGTTATCCAGCGAGTCAAACGCAACGTCATCATTATCACCAAAATCCATAGCAATAGTAAGGTTATTGATAGGTAAAAGTTAATTGATAATTATGGCGAATGGATGTGTCGGGAAACGCAGGGGGATTGAAAAATTGTGTAAATATCAGGCCCCGATAACCCGCGTTACCGGGGCCTGGAACGCACTACGCTACTGCATTTTCTTCCAGTTGACGCATAAAGTTGCGCACCCATTCCATGCGCGTTTTACGGTCGGCCAGTTCCTGAGTGAACTTCAGACGCGTCGGGCCATCCAGGCGGAAATGCTGCGGCTGCTTCTGCAACAAGCCGATCAGCCACATCGGATCGACATGGTTTTTCTCAGCAAATTCAACCGTACCGCCTTTCTCATTCCCTTCAAGCTTGCGAATGCCCAGCTTCTGCGCCTGCTGACGCAGCCGGGCAATATCGAGCAGGTTGCGCGCGGGATCCGGCAGCAAACCAAAGCGGTCAATAAGCTCGACTTTAATTTCCTCAAGCTCAGACTCTTTTTTGGCGCTGGCGATGCGCTTATAGAACGACAGGCGCGTGTTAACGTCAGGGATAAAATCATCCGGCAGCAGGGAAGGCATGCGCAGTTCGACCTCCGTTTGCTGGCTGGTGAGATCCTCCAGCGACGGCTCGCGCCCGGCTTTCAACGCATCAACCGCGTTTTCGAGCAGTTCCATATACAGCGAGAAGCCGATAGTTTCCATTGATCCGCTCTGATCTTCACCCAGCAATTCGCCCGCGCCACGGATCTCCAGATCGTGCGTCGCCAGCGCGAAACCTGCCCCCAAATCTTCCAGCGAGGCAATGGCTTCCAGACGTTTTTGCGCGTCGGTGGTCATCGCTTTTGGATGCGGTGTCATCAGCCATGCGTAAGCCTGGTGATGCGAGCGCCCAACGCGGCCGCGCAACTGGTGAAGCTGCGCCAGACCGAAGTGATCCGCACGTTCAATGATGATCGTGTTCGCCGTCGGAATATCGATGCCGGTTTCAATAATCGTTGTACACACCAGCACGTTAAAACGCTGGTGGTGGAAATCGTTCATCACCCGTTCCAGCTCGCGCTCGCGCATCTGCCCGTGACCGATGGCAATGCGTGCCTCCGGCACCAGTTCAGCCAGTTTATCGGCGGTTTTCTGGATGTTTTCGACATCGTTAAAGAGATAATAAACCTGCCCGCCACGTAACACTTCACGCAGGATTGCCTCACGAACCACCAGGCTATCGTATTCGCGGACAAACGTTTTCACCGCCAGACGACGCGCCGGTGGCGTGGCAATAATCGACAGATCGCGCATGCCGCTCATCGCCATATTCAGCGTACGTGGGATTGGCGTGGCGGTGAGGGTCAGAATATCGACGTCTGCACGCATCGCTTTAATGCGCTCTTTATGGCGCACACCAAAGCGGTGCTCTTCATCGACGATCAGCAGGCCTAAATCTTTCCACTTCACGTCGCTTTGCAGCAGTTTGTGCGTGCCGATCAAAATATCGATTTTGCCTTCGCGTGCCTGTTCCAGAATCTGCGTCTGCTCTTTGGCACTGCGAAAACGCGACAGCATCTCGATCCGCACCGGCCAGTTGGCGAAGCGATCGCGGAAGTTGTCGTAGTGCTGCTGGGCGAGCAGAGTGGTTGGCACCAGCACTGCGACCTGTTTGTTATTTTCGACCGCCAGGAAGGTGGCGCGCATCGCGACTTCCGTTTTACCGAAGCCCACGTCGCCGCATACCAGACGATCCATTGCCAGCGGCTGGCACATGTCGCTCAGCACGGCGTTAATCGCCTGGGCCTGATCGGGCGTGGTTTCAAACGGGAAACTGTCGCAGAACAATTGATACTGTTCTTTATCGTGCTTAAACGCATAGCCTGATTTCGCGGCTCGCTGGGCATAAATATCCAGCAATTCTGCCGCCACATCGCGGACTTTTTCGGCGGCTTTCTGACGCGCGCGTGCCCAGACATCACCACCCAGTCTGTGCAGCGGGGCGCTCTCTTCCGCACCGCCTGCATAGCGGCTAATCAAATGCAGCGAGGACACCGGAACGTAGAGTTTGGCGTCGCCGGAATAGGTCAGCATCAGGTATTCGCCCTTGATGCCGCCCGTTTCCAGCGTGGTCATTCCCGCGTAACGTCCCACACCGTGTTCGAGATGCACAATGGGCTGGCCAACGTGCAGCTCCGCCAGGTTGCGAATCAGCGTATCCGGGTTAATGGTGCGACGGCTGTCCTGACGACGGCGCGCCACACGCTCGCCGAGCAGATCGCTTTCACAAATCAGCGCACGATTATTCAGCGTGTCGATGAAGCCATGCTCTGCCGCACCGATCATCAGGTAGCGCCCGGCATCTGTCGCTTCGTCGAGGCGTAAAATGCGTTTTGGCGACACTTTAATACGCGCGAGCAGTTCTCCGAGCGCTTCACGGCGGCCTTCACTTTCGACCGAGAAAATCACCGGGCCGGTGAAGGATTCCAGGAACTTGCGCAGATTATCCAGTGGCGATTTTTGCTGCGCCTGAACGGAAAGATCGGGCAGTTTCTCGAACCCGAGATTGGTATTGGCGGCTTTCTCGGGCAGATTTTCCGTTTTGAGCTGCACGCGCGGCCATTTTTTGAGTTCCGAAAACAGCGCATCGGTACGCAGCCAAAGTTGTTCCGGTGGCAACAGCGGACGCATCGGGTCAACGCCACGGTTTTCGAATCGCGCGCGGGTTTCGTTTTCAAAACGGGTCGCGCTGGATTCCAGATCCCCGGTGTTCACAATCAGCGTATTCGCCGGGAAATAGCTGAACAGCGCGGGAAGGGGTTCACTAAAGAACAGCGGTTGCCAGTATTCAATCCCCGCTGGCAGCGTGCCTTTGCTTACCTGCTGGTAAATATGTTCGGCGTCGCGCTTCACATCAAACTTGTCGCGCCACTGGCTGCGGAACAGCTCGATGGCCGTTTTATCCGTTGGGAATTCATGCGCGGGCAGTAAATTGATGGCGTCGACTTCCTCCAGCGTGCGCTGGGTGTCGGCGTCAAATACGCGCAAACTGTCGATTTCATCGTCGAAGAAATCCAGGCGATACGGCTGGTCGCTGCCCATCGGATACAGATCCAACAGCGCACCGCGCGTGGCATATTCGCCGTGCTCCATCACCTGATCGACGTGGCGATAACCGGCGCTATCCAGCTGCGTACGCAGGGCGTCGCGCGATAGCCGCTCACCTTTTTTCATCACCAGTGCGTGACCGTGCAGATAGCTGTGCGGGCACACGCGCTGCATCAACGTATTCACTGGGACAATCAATACGCCGCGCTGTATGGTCGGCAGCTGATACAGCGTCGACAGGCGCGAGGAGATGATCTCCTGGTGCGGGGAGAAGCTGTCGTACGGCAGCGTTTCCCAGTCGGCCAGGTTAAAGACCAGACTGTCGGTAAACTGGCGAATTTCGTCGTGCAGACGCAATGCGTTTTGCATATCCGGGGCCACCAGGACCACCGGACCCGCATGGCGCTCAGCGATCTCCGCCACGAGCGTGGCGCAGGCTGCACCCGTCAGTTCACCTAGCTGACGTTGGTAGCCCGCTTTGCCGGGCAAGGAATAACGATATTGTTCAGGCATGGCTCTTTCAGGATCTCTTATGGATATACCAACAGTATTGGGGCATATCACTGATACGCAATGTCTTTATTATCCTCGATCGTTTTGCATAAGCAAACTGGAACCGCACAGAGGGAAAACGTGCCCCCGGGGAAGGGGGCAGAAGAGCGCTAGCGCGCGGGTTGAGCGGGGGCAAGACGTGCCGGAGGCGCGAAGAATAGATCACCAAACAGGGCGCTGGAGGCTTTGCGCGCACCTAACCCGATGAGTGTACACACCAGCAGGCTGATAAACGGATATACCAGAATCAGCGACAGCTCAGCCCACACCGGCCAGTACGCGGCGTTGAGTTCGGTAATCAGTACCAGGCTGAATATCTCTATCAGGATCCGATGCGTGGCGTAGATAGCAATCGTGTTTGAACCGACAACATTCAGCAGATTATTGGGATGCACGGCGTAACGCTGCTCCAGGCTGTAAAAAAGTTTCATGATCAGCAGAATCGACAGCAGGGAAAGCAGCAGTGGCACGTTAGCAAACCACAGCACCACCGAAACCGCGCCAAAGGCCATGACCGGCAGCCAGTAACGACGCATCGTCATCTCTTTCATCCACGCCATCAGCTGCGCGCCATACCATGCGCCCAGGCTGTAGTAGACAACATTGCGCACCACGCTGTTCATTCCCCACCACGGCAGCGGCAGGAAGTTAATCGCCACGCTTGCCAGCGCCAGCAGGGCGAGCATCGGCAGCTTCCAGCGACTCAGCAATTTACACAGCGTGAAGTAGACGACCAGCGCATACAGATACCACAGGCTGGTGCTGGCGGTGAGCATGCCGCGAATAAAGCCGGTGAACGAGTCCGCGTAGGCAGCGTTGGAGGAGGTTGAGAGCTCGCGCTCCGGCGCCAGCCAGTCGTTGATATGGCTCATTGCCTGCCACTGTAATACGCCCCACAGTGCCAGCACCCAGACGATGCTCCAGATCCTTTTATCCAGGCACGTGCGCCAGCCAACGTCATCGATATAGCGGCGAATTAAATATCCCGAAATAAAGAAAAACACCGGCATACGAAACGGCGCGAGATAGAGATTGAAGTAGACCCAGCATTTAGCGAGCAGACCGGAAAGCGGATGTTGCAGCGCGTTGAGGTGAGGATAAAAGGTGATGACCGAGTGGTAAATCACGACCAGACAGATGCACAATCCTTTTATCTGATTAATCCATAATGCTTTTTGTT